>FPHZ01000135.1_pt1 | contig 32121 bp, 41 predicted proteins | sample 1057321 | NCBI WGS metagenome assembly FPHZ01 (sample SAMEA4473301, study PRJEB15554) | hydrothermal vent metagenome | biome: marine basaltic hydrothermal vent biome; feature: marine hydrothermal vent; material: water | place: Pacific Ocean | collected 2011-06-14/2011-07-23 | depth 1705 m
GCCGCCGAACCGATGGGTGGGACTAATATTTTTTGCAAACACAGACAGAGCAAGGGATAGCACTATCTTTGCAATTTCTACTTTTGGATTAGGGATAAAGGCAGATAACAAAGGCAGATAACTATATAATACATTCCCCCAATCCAAAAATAGAAATCACAAACCTAGCATTATCTTTGCAATCTCTACTTTTGGATTAGGGCACATATATTTGGAGAGTAAATTGAATCAAGAGCTATTTTTATACATTAACGCATTCGCAGGCAAAAACGCTTATTTAGACGCAATTGGCATCGGCTTTGGCGAGTATTTTCCGTATCTCCTAATCACGCTAATGGTCTATCTCTACTTCGTGATAAAAAACCACAATGAGGTGATGGTTGCTTTTTTAAGCACAGTTTTCGCATTGTCAATTAATTATATAATAGGGTTGATGTATTTTCATAACCGCCCCTTTATGGATAATATCGGCATTACTTTAAAGACCCATACTGCTGATTCTTCCTTCCCATCCGACCACACGACATTTGTATTTGCCATTATCAGTGCGTTATTACTATTCAAATCTACCAGAAAAATAGCCGCCATACTTTTACCCTTTGGCGTTATCAGTTCGTTTGCACGAGTTTTTGAGGGGATTCATTATCCGTTAGATATTGTCAGCGGGCTGGTTGTCGGCTTTGTTAGTGCGGTGATTGTTTACAACTTGCGACACAGAATTAACCACGCCTTTACCAAACTAGAGAAAAAAATACACTAACAAACACCCGCATTCTAAAATCAATGTTTACTCCTTAAATCACACACATTAACCGCTACCTATGTCTCCAAAGATTTTTTCCTCAACAAATAAAATGCAACACCCAAAGCCACCAATGTCGGTGCAGACGCACTAAATAGCGGGTCATAGTCAAAACGCAACGATATTACCCCGCCAATGCGTGACGCCAATTCAAAGAACAAACTGATAATCACGCCTAAAAATATCTTCTTGCCCAGCGTCGAATCACGCAACGAACCAAAGATAAACAACATTGCCATCATCAGCATTGCCACCAAAGTAATCGGCTTAACTAAGCGTTTATACAATTCCACTTCAAAGGCTTCTGAGGTTAAATTGTTATTATCCAAAAACACCTTGTGTTTATACAATGCCCAACTGGACAGTTCCTCTGGCTCTTGCTTTAAAGCATTCACCATCTTTTGCTCAAAAAATAACTTGGTATTGTAGCGCTGATAATGCTTAGTCTGAATATCAGTCAATTTCCCATTTAACTTTAATTGATAATGCTCGGTTTTTTTAAGCGCAAGATTGCCCCCATTAAACACCGCTTTATCAGCATAAAAAACCGAGTCTAATTGATGTTTATCATTGATTTTAATCAGCGTTACACCGCCAAATATACTGCCATCAAAGTTTTTCTTAACATTGATAATCGTCCCCCCATTTTTGAGCCAAAAATCTTGTTGATTAACGCTGGCAACGCCGCGCCCCAACGCCTGAGATTTATAAGACGCTGCATATTTTGTAGTGATAGGTGCAACCAACTCCCCCAATAACAAGACTGCAAAAATAAATATTAGGGCAATTGCCACCACTTTTTTGACAATCTGCATAATAGAAAGACCACTACCCTGCACAATAATCAACTGCGAAGTTGTGGCTAAATGCCCCAAGCCCAATAAACACCCTAACAAAATAATAACCGAAGAATGCGCATAAATCACCGCAGGCAAATCTGCCAGCACATAAATAATTGCCGACACAATCGTATAATTCTGTTGCCCAATTAAATCCACTTCATTAATAAAATCAAACAACGCATAAACCCCCACCCAAATAGCCATCACACCCAAGGTGTAGGTGAGCAATATCTTTGCAATATAACGGTCAAGTATTTTCATAGCCACGATTTTATACCATTTTCAATTGTTATTTCTCTGTTGGATTAAATTAAGGTGAAAGCCTTTCTGTGCAAGGGAATTGTTGAAAGGATTGATGTTATTTTTGCAATCTCTACTTTTAGATTGGGGCGTTGCTTTATTTATGGCATAATTAAACTTTTGTTTATTGAGAGACCTTTGCATAAATATGAATAATCATCAAAACGCCATCTTTCATCAATTTAAAAACTTTTTAAAAACACCCTTAGCCCTGCTAGGAGTGAATTTAAAAAATTCTAAAATTAATAAAATCTGTCATTTTGCTAATCATCCCTATTTATGTAAAGGTCTCTTTGAAATAATAAAGTTTAGATTGTTGTTTGGAATTATTGGGGTTTTATACTGGGCTGAAGTTAAGCTAGTATTGGAAAATATGGTATTGGCAAGTAAACGACTTAGAAGTTAGAATAAAAGGCTTTAATAAAGTATAGGCCTTGAGGTTGGGCGGTAGCCCCCGCCTTTGTTCTGTCCTTTGCATTAAGTACTTCTTGTATCCATTCTATCGGGCGTTCGCCTCTGCCAATTTTGAGCAAAGTGCCGACAATATTACGCACCATATGATGTAAAAAAGCATTGGCTTTAATGTCTAATAAAATTTTATCCCCTTCTTTGGTCAGGTGAATAAACTCAATGGTTTTAACCGGGGATTTTGCCTGACAAAGACTGCCACGAAAAGAAGAAAAATCGTGTTCGCCAAGCAAATATTTACTGGCTTTTTGCATCGCATCAATGTCTAAATCTCTCGGCTCCCATAAGGAATGTTTGTCAATAATAGCAGAACGCACCTTAGTGTTGTAGATTTTGTAATTGTATCGTCGGGCGTGTGCACCAAAACGGGCATGGAAATCGTCATTAACCCGCTTTGCCCAAGTGAAATTAACATCGGCAGGTAAATTAACATTACCACCAAATAGCCAAGCATCATCTTCTCTGTCTGCAGTTGTTTCAAAGTGAATTACTTGCTCAACTGCATGCACACCTGCATCTGTCCTACCTGAGCAAAATACTCGCACAGGGTGGTTTGCCACGATTGACAAAGCATTTTCAACCTCTTGTTGAACGGTGCGAATACCAGATTTTTGCAACTGCCAACCGTGGAAGTCAGTACCCATATATTCAACACCCATTGCTATTTTTGTGGCTACTTTCATTATTATTGTCTTATCGGTGTAAAATCATTGTATTTTATACGCTAATACTCAGATGAAAAATGAAGCCACCGGAATAAAACGAATTTTCAGCGCCTACACTTTTTCAATGCAAGGGTTAAAAGTTTGTTACAAGTCAGAAGCCGCCTTTAGGCAAGAAGTGTGGTTAGGCGTTATTTTGATTCCTTTGGCGTTGTATTTGCGTGATAACGCGATTGAACGCATCCTTTTAATCGCCCCTATCTTTTTAATATTAATTGTTGAAATCTTAAACTCAGCCATTGAATCCGTCGTTGATAGAATTGGCGATGAATATCATGTGCTTTCAGGCGTAGCGAAAGATATGGGTTCAGCAGCTGTTTGGTTGGCATTAATGCTATTTGTAGTGATATGGTTAATTATTCTGATTTAAAAAATCAGTTATCTGGTGATATTGATTGCCATATTTTTGATTCTCTCCCTAGTACCAACGATTATCTTTCGTCGTTAGTTTTTTCGCCAAGAACGCAAATCTGTATTACTGCACAGCAAACGCAGGGCAGGGGGCAGTACAATCGGCAGTGGTTGAGCAACAAAGACAGTAGTGTGTTATTGTCTGTTCGTAGCGTGTTTTCAACTGATGTGAATTTAAATGGGCTGAGTTTGGTGGTAGGTTTGGCATTGATTGAGGTATTGGATATTGCTGATTTAAAACTTAAATGGCCAAACGATGTTTATTATCAAGATAAAAAATTGGCTGGGATTTTGATTGAAAACAGTATTCAAAATCAGACACAATCTGTTGTGATTGGTGTTGGTTTAAATATTGATGTGGATATTGATTGTCAAACACCGTGGACAGATTTACGCACTATTGGTAAAAAATCTATCAACCAATTTGAGTTAAGCAAAATGTTGATTAATAAAATCTTACAATTCTGTCATATTTTTAAAACCGAAGGTTTCGTATATTTTGCCCAACAATGGAAAAGCGTTGATTATTTAGACGGCAAAAAACTTCAATACAACGACAAAAAAAATGCTTTTTCAGGCGTGTGTCTTGGTGTTAATAATGAAGGTGCGTTGCTAATTAAAACTAAAAATGCAATTAAGCGGGTTTATTCTTCTGAGTTTCTGCAGTTACTTTAGAATCCGTCATCGAAACATTGCCTTTAAAATAAGAGCCATCTTTTAGAATGACTTTTGGTGCACTCATATCGCCTGTAGCATTGCCATTTTCATGAATGACAATTTTTTCAGTAGCATCAATATTGCCCGCCATAGTGCCGATAATATTAACCACTTTGGCAAAAATATTGGCTTTAACATTACCTGATGTTTCAACTGTTAAAGCATTGTCTTTAAGGGTAATAGTGCCATCCACTTTGCCAAAAATACTAATATCATCAACGCCTGAAATTTCACCTTTAATAAAGCAGCCTTTAGAAATGATGCTTTCTTTTTTGGCAGCAAGGGGGTGTTGAGCATCGTTTGTTGTTCTGGGTGTAGGCTTGCGCGATGTTGTTGGCGGTATAGTAGTGTCGGGTTTTTTAGTGTTAAACATAAGAGTAAGTATTAATGATAAAATCACCAATTATAAACAATTTTGCAATTTATGTCTACTGAACACTCACTCAATGTTACAAATATTAGTAAATCCTACTTAGGAAGAAATGTAGTTTCTGATGTCTCATTCTTTGTGCAGAGTGGCGAAATTGTAGGATTACTTGGACCAAACGGCGCGGGAAAAACCACTTGCTTTTATATTGCTTGTGGGTTGGTTAAATCAGATTCAGGACAAGTAGTCTTGAATGACCATAGAATTGAACATATGCCAATGCACAAACGCGCCAAACTTGGGCTGGGTTATTTACCTCAGGAGCCTTCTATTTTCAGGAAATTATCGGTTGAAGATAATATTATGGCAGTTTTGGAATTAAATACTGACTTAGATAAAAAATCTAGAGGAGATAATTTAGAGGGTTTATTAAATGAATTTAATATTCAACATATTCGCAAACTTAATGGTTTAAGTTTATCAGGTGGTGAAAGACGACGCGTTGAAATTGCCAGGGCATTGGCAATGCGCCCAAAATTTGTTTTATTGGATGAGCCATTTGCTGGTGTTGACCCGATTTCTGTGGGTGACATACAACAGATTATTTTTCAGTTAAAAGATAGGGGTATTGGCGTATTAATTACTGACCACAATTATCGTGAAATGCTAGATACCTGTGATCATTCTTATGTTTTGCACGATGGTACGATTATCGCAGAGGGTGGTAAAGAAGCTATTTTAGACAATGACAAAGTACGCAAAGTTTATCTCGGTGAGCATGGTTAAATTCATTACTTTGGGCATTGAAAGTTCGTGTGATGAAACGGGTATCGGTTTGTATTCAGAGCAAAACGGACTGATTGCACATCAATTATTTTCCCAAGTTGAAATCCATGCAGAATATGGTGGTGTCGTGCCAGAATTGGCATCCCGTGATCATATTCAACGCGTTCTACCGTTGATTAAAGCTATCCTTAAAGAAGCTAATTTGCAACTCACTGACATTGATGGTATTGCTTATACAGCAGGGCCAGGCTTAGCGGGGGCATTATTGGTAGGCAGTGCGGTGGCAAAATCTTTGGCATGGAGTCTCAAAATTCCATCTCTTGGTGTGCATCATATGGAGGGACATTTGCTCGCACCTTTATTAGAAGAAAACCAGCCTAAATTTCCTTTTGTGGCACTATTAGTATCAGGCGGACATACGATGTTGATTGATGTGAAAGCAATCGGGCAATATAAAATATTAGGCGAATCCTTAGACGATGCTGTAGGCGAAGCTTTTGATAAAACCGCCAAAATTTTAGGATTAGGCTACCCTGGCGGGCCAGCTTTGGCAGAGCTTGCTAAACAAGGTGCTGAAGGCGCGTTTAAATTCCCAAGACCAATGATAGATAGACCTGGACTTGATTTTAGTTTTAGTGGCTTAAAAACTTTTGCTCGTAATACTTTTGCCAAACACCCAGAACAAAAAGCCGATATCGCCAAGGCTTTTGAAGTGGCAGCCACACAAACTTTAATGATTAAATGTCGCCGTGCCTTAGAAGAAACAGAGCGCAAGACTTTGGTAGTGGCAGGCGGCGTGAGTGCCAACCAAGCACTGCGTAAAGAATTAGATAAAATGGGATTAAAAGTAGGTGCGGAAGTCTTTTACCCTCGTCAAGAATTTTGCACCGATAATGGTGCGATGATTGCATTGGCTGGGCATTTGAGATTGGTAAAAGGGCAGGTGACAATAGGTAACGACATAACCATTCAACCAAGATGGAGTTTAGAGGAGTTAGAAGTAGTATGAGTAAATTAGCCAAAATTTTTACCCGTGCTTCAACGGGGATGGAAGCACCACTGGTTACCATTGAAGTGCATATATCAAGCGGTTTACCAAGTTTTTCTATCGTTGGATTACCCGAGGGTGCAGTGCGGGAAAGCAAGGATCGTGTTCGTAGCGCCTTAATGAATTCACAATTTAAACTACCCAAAGGTCGCATCACCGTCAGTCTAGCGCCAGCCAATTTACCCAAAAGTGGTGGTCGTTATGACTTACCGATAGCCATTGGGCTATTATTGGCCAGTGAGCAAATTAAGCCAACCATCTCATTAGATACTTTTGAATTCTATGGAGAATTGGGTTTGGACGGTGCATTGCGGGTGAGTGAGGGCTTATTGCCTGCCATTATCGCTGGCAGTCACGCTGAGCGTAATATCATATTGCCCCTACAAGAAGTAGAACAATATGCACTAGTGGAGCGAGCAAAAATCTACCCCTGCCATCATCTGTTGCAAGTTTGTGCATTTTTGCAAGGCATGGGCGATGTGGAAGAAATGACCCACAATCTAAGCGAAATTCAGCCTATTTATGACAATGATTTTTCCCAAGTTAAAGGGCAACATCACGCCAAACGCGCACTAGAAATTGCCGTTAGTGGCGGACACAATTTATTGTTAATCGGTCCACCCGGCTCAGGCAAAACCATGCTGGCAGAACGCCTACCCTCAATTATGCCACCCCTTAGCACCGACAAAGCTATGGAACGCGCCTCGATTTATTCAGTTGCCAACAAACCCTTGAACATCAAACAACTAAAAATCCGCTCATTTCGCAGCCCGCATCATTCCTCCTCAGCAGTCGCTCTCGTGGGTGGTAGCTCACCGCCAAAACCTGGTGAAATCTCATTGGCCCATGAAGGTGTGTTATTTTTAGACGAATTGCCTGAATTCCCCCGCAGCGTCTTAGAAGTCCTTCGTCAACCTTTAGAAAAAGGCGAAATCCACCTATCGCGTGCTGCCCAGCAAACCATATTCCCCGCAAACTTCCAGCTCATCGGTGCAATGAACCCCTGTCCTTGCGGATATTACGGCGACGGCACTGTCAAATGTCACTGCACCGCAGACCAAATCGATAGATACAAAAACAGAATCTCAGGACCGCTGTTAGATAGAATAGATATGGTGCTTACCGTGCCACCACTACTCAAAAAAGACTTACTAAGTCAAGAGAACATAGATGCAGAATCAAGTGAAGCAATACGAGAACGAGTGTTAAAAGCCTATAAAAAACAAATCCAAAGACAAGATAAAAGCAACGACAAACTCACCCCTGATGAACTTAATAAACTAATAAAGTTAGATAAAGACAATAAACGCTTATTAGAAATGGCAATTGACAAATTCCACCTTAGCGCCAGAGCTTACCATCGCATCCTAAAAGTTGCTAGAACCATTGCTGATTTAGATAATTCAGACACCGTCAATACCCAGCATTTGACAGAAGCAATTAGTTATCGGTGTGAGGTCTAAAATTACAACACAATCAAAGTGTTAGCATCAGATAAATCTTACAACAAGTTAGCATTAGATAGCGATAACTCTCATCAACACCATATCCCCAACCCAAAGATAGCAAGGCTTAGCGTCAGATTTGCATTTTCTATTTTTGGATTAGAGTGATACACAAGTAAGTCTTGGCGAGAATTTTTTACCAGTTTACAAAAGCGTGAACTGCATGACATTAATTATTCAAAAAAGAGTTACATCTTTTTAAAGTTCTTGTAAAAAGGCGTTATTGGCTTCTACAAAGCCTTTAATGCTGCCGCAATCAAAGCGTTTTCCTTGGAACTGGTAAGCGATGACTTTGCCAGTTTTGGCGAGTGTCATTAGGGCATCGGTGATTTGAATTTCACCATTTTTATCAGGTTGGGTGTTTTCTAAGACTGTAAAGATTTCGGGGGTGAGGATGTAGCGACCGATGATGGCTAAGTTTGTGGGTGCATCTTTGGGAGTGGGTTTTTCTACCATACTATGGACACGGTAGGCGTTATCTGAATTTTCTAATAATTCGCCGTCAATGACACCGTATTTATCGACTTCACTTTTTGGCACTTCTTCAATAGCAACGATACAACAATCGGGATGTTGTTCGTAAAGTTGGGTCATTTGCACGAGTACACTATCGCCTTCGTTGGTACACAGATCATCGCATAAAATAACGGCAAATGGTTCATCGCCAATTAAAGACTTTCCTGTGTAAATTGCATGACCCAAACCTAGCATTTCTGATTGTTCAATGTAGGAAAAATCGCAGCATTTGATGGCATAATTAACTTCATCTAGCAAAGATTCTTTGGCGGTGTCTTTGATGCTAGCTTCAATTTCTGAGTGGGGTCGAAAGTGGTTTTTGATGGCTTGTTTGTGCTTATTAGTAACCATTGCGATTGCATTGATGCCTGCACTCATTGCTTCCTCTACGCCATATTGGATTAGGGGTTTGGCGAGAACGGGAAGCATTTCTTTGGGAATTGCTTTGGTTGCAGGTAAAAAACGCGTGCCGTAGCCCGCAACTGGGAATAAACATTTGTTGATTGACATTATTTTAAGCTGTTCGCAAGAATAATTTTGCCATTTTCAACGCCAGGCTGGTCATAGGTGTTGATTTGCAAGAATTGACCAATGGTGGATACTAGTAATTGATAACTGAACATTAGTTTTGCAATGTTGTATTCATCCACGGTGGAAATTGTAATAACATCGCAAGGGATGTCTTTTTGGTCTTTAACAGATTGAATTGTGGCGTCGGCTTGCTTATTTAATAAGTCATTGAAACTCAATCCTTCGGCATATTCCAAACCTAAATTTGCGTTAGATTTTGGGATGATAGTGTCATCTTTTAAATCAGCAATTTTGATGAAAGTAACAGTTTTATCACGCACACCGTCAATGATGAGTTGCAAAAAACTGTGCTGATCAACAGGGCCGATTAAGGCAATTGGCGTAAGTGCTTGTCGGGTTTTGTTGATATTAATCTTGCCTAAGCTTTCTGCCCAAAGTTGCACATACCATTTGTTAAAGCCTTCAAGTGATGAAGAATAAGAAAAAATTGCATTAATATTAAATCGTGCTTTGTTTTCCACTAAAAATCGTGCTTTACTGATAATCGGTTGATAGTATTCTTTTTGCTCGAAGAAACTGTTTGAAACGCGTTTACAGCCATTCAATAAATTGTCAATATCAACACCGACCATTGCGAGTGGCACTAAACCAACGACGCTGAATACGGAGAAACGCCCGCCGATATTTTTAGGTAATTCAAATGCCTTGATATTGTTGTCATTTGCGTATTTAGTTAACCCTGTTTTTGCTTCAGAAACGATGGTGCAATTATTACTATTCATTTCAACCAAAGTGCTCAAATATTTAAATAAACTAATAGTTTCAATAGTGCCGCCTGATTTGGAAATCACGACAAAGTGTGCATCGTTAATATCAAGTTTGGCAAGTAGGTGTTTAATTTCAAGGGGATCAACGGTTTCTAAAAAAACCAAATCTTTTGGGTATTTATTTGATGGCAATAAAAACTCATAAATTGCCCTTGTACCCAAACTTGAACCACCAATACCAAGCACGACAATGTGGCGTTGCGTAACCGTAGCAACATAATTTTTAATGTCGCTAGCGTCTTGATAGGGTAAATCATAATAGCCGACTGTATTGCACTCGTTTTTGATGCGTTGAAAAATATCGCTATTAGAATGGATTTGGTAGAAGTTTTTATTGTATTCCATGTGGCTTATTATAACCATTGACAGTAGTATCACGCTATAATTTAGCACTTATGAATAATAATACAACAAACGACAAGCCGGTGATTAATTTTATCCGTCATCAAATTAATGATGATTTGGATGAAAAATTACACGACGCTATTCAAACTCGCTTCCCACCTGAGCCAAATGGCTATTTGCATATTGGACATGCAAAGTCTATTTGTCTAAATTTTGGTCTAGCGAAAGATTATAACGGTAAATGTAATTTACGCTTTGATGATACCAATCCTGCCAAAGAAGATGTGGAATTTATCGAATCCATTAAAAAAGATGTGCAATGGCTGGGTTTTGATTGGGATGGTGAAATTCGTTATAGTTCAAATTATTTTGCACAATTTTACGAATATGCGATTGAATTAATAAATCAAGATTTGGCGTATGTGTGCTTTTTGAATGCAGAAGAAACGCGTGAATATCGTGGCACTTTGAAAGAAGTAGGCAAAAATAGCCCTCATCGCGACACCTCAAAAGCAGAAAATTTGAACCTCCTTGCGCAAATGAAAGAGGGTAAGTTTTCCGAAGGCGAATGCGTTTTGCGTGCCAAAATTGATATGGCATCGCCGTTTATGTGTATGCGTGACCCTGCCCTTTACCGCATCCGTTTTGACAAGCATCATCAAACGGGGAATGAATGGCGGATTTATCCGATGTATGATTTTGCCCATTGTATTTCTGATGCGATTGAAAACATTACCCACTCACTTTGCACATTAGAATTCCAAGATAATCGTCGTTTGTATGATTGGATATTGGAAAATTTGAACGATTTCAACAAGCCCAATCGCCCCCATCAATACGAGTTTTCACGCCTAAATCTTGAATACACGGTAATGAGCAAACGCAAATTGCAGCAATTGGTTGAAGATAATTTAGTCTCTGGCTGGGACGATCCACGGATGCCAACACTTTCAGGCTTGCGTCGTCGGGGTTATACGGCAGCAAGTATCCGTGATTTTATTGATAGAATTGGTATCTCAAAAGTTGATAGTATGACCGATATGACAATTTTAGAGGCGGCTGTGCGTGATGATTTGAATACCATTGCACCAAGAACGATGGGCGTGATTAATCCTATCAGAGTCATCATTGAAAACTACCCAGAAGAACAAATTGAAACTTTACAAGCCTCAATTCATCCCCAAAATGAAGCAATGGGCAAGCGTGAAATATTCTTCTCAAAAGAACTTTACATCGACAGAGCCGATTTTGAAGAAGTAGCACCGAACAAAAAATTCAAACGCCTTGCGATTGACAAAGAAGTGCGTTTGCGTAACGCCTATGTTATCAATGCTACAACTTTTGACACCGATTTTGACGGCAATATCACTACAGTTTATGCCACTTACGACCCAGAAACTTTAGGCAAAAATCCTACTGATGGTCGTAAAATCAAAGGTGTCATTCATTTTGTCGAAGCCACCAAAGCACTCAAAGCAGAATTCAGATTATATGATAGATTATTCACCCTTGAAAACCCGGGAAAAAATGACCACTTTGAACAATTACTCAATCCAAAATCTTTGGTAACGACTTATGGAATGGTTGAGCCGGGTATGAAGGACTCAAAACCTGAACAGGCGTATCAGTTTGAACGAGAAGGATATTTTTGTCGCGACGCACAAGATGAGGGTGAATATTTAGTTTTCAACAAAACCGTCGGCTTACGAGATACTTGGAATAATTAAAAATCTAACCCACGGTTAATAAATATCTGTTGATATCGTTTATCCCAATCTTTAAAGCGAATGATTTTTTTGCCGTCAGGAAAACTAACGCTCATCCTCTCAAAATCAAGTTTGTAAATTCTCAAATCAGGTTCAACTAACACTGCCCTTGGGTCGTTATGTTGCGTTGGCATATATGGACTATTAACCCTTAATCGTTTTGAATCTATTTGACTCAATAAAGATTTTCCATTGATATTTTTATGCGGAGTCATACCGATAATATCCAAAATACTTGGCACAATGTCGGCTTGTGATACAGGTGCGTTTTGGTTATGTAATAATTGAGCAACCTTGGATTTAGGTGCAGATATTAATAACGGATTATGAATAGTATTAAGATGTGGGTCTTGGTTAAAATTACCTGATTTCCCACCTAAGCCTTGCCCATGGTCAGTAGAATAAAACACCCAACTGTTCGGATATTCTTTGCGTATTTTTTTGATAATTTTAGATAGATACTCATCAGTTTTAACAACGGTATTATCATAGGCATTGATAGAATTTGGCTCGTTTTCAGGTAAAAATTTCTTATGTTCTTTGGTGGAATGTTCTGCATATGGGTAATGAGATCCATCCATTTGCAAAGCTAAGAAAAAAGGTTTTGTTTGTTTGCCAACTTTATCAATATAGGGTAAAGCAATTTCATTTAGAACCCGCATATCGTCAGCACCCTTATGCACTGATGCATTTTTATTCATATTCACACCATGCCAAAAATAATCCACACTTTCATCAACAAACAAATCTTTAATATGCCCCCAATGTGTATCTTGTGCACTGATAAATGCGGTCGTATATCCACGCGCTTTAGCATAATTAAATACCGTTGGGGTTTGATAAATTCTACCTTTTGGATCAATACCTTCAATACCTACCAACATATATGGCACACTAAGACGAGTGTGGGTGCCAATACTGAGTGCGTTGGTATATTTAATCAATTGCTTCTGTTTTTCAAGTTGCACTAATTGTGGTGTAGTATCTCGTTCATAGCCATAAATACCCATATGTGATAAGGTTAAAGATTCACCCACAATATAGATAATATTCGGTAAGTCTTCGGTAGATAATTGACTTAGTGGCACACTCGGTTTATTGTGTTTAAATTCCAATACTTGCGTACGCGACATTTGCAGCAAGGTTGAATAATATGCCAAAGTCGAATTTTGGAAATTGCCCACCCCATACCAGGTAAAAGTGGTGAATAAATACAACAACACAAAGCCAATAACATTCAATCCATAACGCCATTTTATAATTTTGGTTTTTGTTGTTAATAAACTTAATAACCCATAAACTGATAATAAAATAATGGCATATTTTAAGAGGTTAAATTGTTCTATCCATAAATGTAACACCAACATTGGGTCTTGTGAAAACTCATGAAAACCAAAACTGGAAGCAAAACTACGATACACTTCATAATGCGACATTTGCACCAACATTGGCACAGCAATAATAGCAAAAATAAAGTTTTTTCCACTCTTAGAATGTCTAATAATGGGGGTGAGAATAAATAAAAACGACAACATAACTAACGAAGTTAAACCAAAATTCACAACAACGCGTTTAACCTCCCAATGTTCCAACACCCAGGCAAAATCACGCACCACAAAAAGGTCTAACAGACTAATACCCAGCCACACTAAAAGCGTTCTTTGTATCATTTGACTGTTTCTAACCATGTGGCAACTGTGTCCATTTCGTTGTACTTAGTTAAATCAATTTGCAAAGGTGTAATAGAAACAAAGTTGTTTGTAATCGCGTGAAAATCTGTACCTACACTATTATCTGCTTCTTTACCATTTTCACCAATCCAAAACTTTGACGCATCGTTTTTATCCCGTATGCTTTTTTCTGACTGATGGCGTTTACCGAGGCGTGTGGTTTGCATCCCTTGAATCTCATCAATCGGCACATCGGGAACATTGACATTCAAAACCGTATCATGTGACAATGGTGCGTGTGCAATCTGTGCAACCAAGCGTTTAGCCACAATCCCTGCAGTGTCAAAATGTGTGCCTTCCCAACTCGCCAACGAAATCGCCAACGATGGTAAGCCCAAAAAACGCCCTTCAATCGCCCCTGCCACCGTGCCAGAATAAATCACATCATCGCCTAAATTGGCTCCAAAATTAATGCCCGTTACAACTAAATCGAAGGCTTCATCTAACATTCCACTGAGTGCCAAATGCACACAATCACTAGGTGTCGCATCAATGCTATAAAGATTTTTTTCGATTTCAATCGGCTGTAATGCTTTACTAACCGTTAAAGAACTGCTCGAAGCAGACTTATTTTCATTTGGTGCAACCACAACCACTTCATGGTCTTGCGACAAATACTGCACCAAAATTTTGATACCTTGCGCATCAAAACCATCGTCATTACTGATTAATATTTTCATCTTTGAGAAGTTTGATTAAATGTAATTTTCTAATATTTTTATGGCACTTTCTTAATTTTTTAACACTTTCCCAAAATGTAAAAAATCAATAATTTGATTTGTAATACAGCGATAATCGCTTTAGAGCGAGAAACTTGATAACTTTGTCGTTCTCTATCAATCGCTTGAACCAAATATTTTGGCATCCTAATGCTAATTTGTTGGGTTTCTAATCGACTCATATCCATCGTTTTTCTCCGAATGAAAAATTATAATTATATTGAGACCTTTGCATAAATATGAATAATCATCAAAACGCCATCTTTCATCAATTTGAAAACTTTTTAAAAACACCCTTAGCCCTGCTAGGAGCGGATTTAAAAAATTCTAAAATTAATAAAATCTGTCATTTTGCTAATCATCCCTATTTATGCAAAGGTCTCTAATCAAAGGAGTAAAAAAATGAATAAATACAATCTAATCATCGCATCATTAACAGTAGTCACATCTGCCAATCTTTTTGCAGGAGGCAGCATGACAGCCACTCTTGCAGACCATATATGGAAAGGCGACAAAATACCCGATGGACAACAATGTCAAAAGTTTGGCGGGCAGGGCACAACCCCAAGAATCCGTGTTAACAACATCCCAAAAGCATCAAATGCAATTGTTGTTGAATACAGCGACACAACCTACAAAGCCATGGACAATGGCGGACACGGGAAAATTGGCTACCATATTGACAAAAGAATGACCGAAGTAACCATTCCCCCAATCAAAGGTCACACCTTTAACTTGCCAGAATCATTTTTCATCGTCAAACCACAACAAGCCCCTAAATGGGACAAGGCCGGTGCTTATCTACCCCCATGTTCTGGAGGAAAAGGCAACCTGTATGTCGCACAAGTCAAAGCCGTTCATGTTTCCAATGGAAAAGTTGACAAGGAAATTGCAACAGTAGAAGTCAGTTTAGGTGTTTATTAGTTGTTGGTTTTCGTAACAACAATTCTATTTTTATAAATGGTATAATACCATTTATAAAAACTAATGACACAAAAAGCACGAATTATTGTCCGTTTTAAAGGGCTTAAAAAATCAAGGATAGCAATAAGTATCCTTGATTTTTTAAGCCCTCTAAAACAAACAATTATCCGCACTTTTTAGTATCATTAGTTTTTATAAATGGTATAAGTTCTTTTATTGGGTGCTAAGTTCCATTCCACCTAATGCGTTTATTTTTTTCCAAGCATGTCCGTAAATTACTTCGTAAGTGGCAGGTAGTTTGCCATTTTGGCGATAAGATTCATACATTTTAATCATTGATTGAAATTTATTTTTTCCAGTGAGTGACTTAGTGCGAGTGTTAACGGTTTGCGCACCTATGGCTTTTAGGTCTTTTAACAAATCTGTGACGGTTTGATAGGTTAGCGTCAAGGTTTCCATTTCCATAACGGGTGATTGAAAGCCATTTTGTAATAGTTGGTCGCCTATGTCGTGCATATCGGTAAAGGTATTTACATGTGGGGTATCGTCAACCACTGACCAACTCTTTTTGAGTTCTTTGAGGGTGTCAGGGCCAAAAGTAGAGAATAGCAAAAGCCCATCATTTTTAAGCACTCGATGACACTCTGAAAATAGTTGTTTGGTGTCAAGACACCATTGCATCATTAGACTAGAAACCACAATATCCACGCTATTATCTGCCAAAGGTAGATGATTAGCATCAGCACAAAGTTTGTGCATTACCGGATTATTTTTAAGTGATTCTTGGGCAAAATCCAAACAGATGAGTTGTGAATTTTTAAAGCGCTTGAGTAAATTTTGAGATAACAGCCCTGTGCCGGCTCCCAAATCCAAAATCACATCTGCATTGCTAGAAATAACTTCTAATTTAGCGTCAAGACGCAAAGCAATTTCTTTCTGTAAAAACGCGTTCTTATCGTATTGTGATGACGCTTTATTAAAGGCTGACCTTACTTGAGACATTGCACTACTTGATTACTGATTGCATTCATTAACTGAAAATAATTTTGATCAAAACCTATAATATCAATACTTGCCGTATGCATATTTAATCCTTCAGTAAGCGTTTTAATGCGCTTCTTTGATATTTCAATCGTGCTCAACAAGCATTGACTTTTCTGTATTTGCATCGCCCGCTTAGCTTTGCGTATTTTGTAAATACTGAGTCTATCGTCGTGAGTTTTTGTAACAATAATTGGATTTTTTAAATGGTTGGTGGATAATAAAGGCATTAGGGCAGTTGAAAATACCGTTATTTGAGTGTTGCGATAAGCAGAAAATTTTTTCAGATTATTTTCTTTAAGTTGTGTTAATTGTTGATGCATTAATCGTAAATTTTTTTGATAAATATCAGCATTATTCGGATCAATCTTAATCAATTTTTTCACAATTTCATCACTCAAAGAATTCATCCGTTCAATATTCAGCCAACTGTGTTCATTATGAGCGATATCACTATTGATAATAATTTGCTTGTCAGCATTAATATTGCCCAATGCTTTTTCTAGTCCACTTTCGAATTTAGGATGCAGTGAAATAATCAAATCAGCGTGGTTAATCAAAGACAGTTGAGAAGGGCGCAAATGAAAATGATGTGCCGACTGCTGATTTTTCAACAACAACTCCGGCATGGTGACACCTTGTGTTAGATTGCTAACAATAGAGTGAATTGGTTTAATGCTAACAACCACATTTGGCGCTGCTAAAACATTAGTACTAAGTAGAATAAGGAATAGAAATTGTTTCATCGGCAGTATTATACCGTTATTTTTGACAGACAAAAACAGCGCGTTTCGGTGCGGGCAAGCCTTCAATCGTCAAATTGCTATCATTCGGGTCTAAAAAATCTGCAAGCGATTGTGTATTGTCGCCAATCCAATGAGTGGCGCGTTGCTCTTCTGGTGTCGTTTGCGTCACATTCACCAGCTTGATATTTTTAAATCCGGCTTTTTCTAACCAAGCGTGTAGCGTATTGGTAGAAGGCAAACACCAAACATTACGCATTTTTGCATAACGATCTTCAGGGATAATTTGCTCACCGTGTTTTGCATCAATAATTAGCGTTTCTAAAATCAACTCACCACCCTCTATTAAAACATCTTTGAGTTGTTGTAGGTGTAAAAAATGGTCTTTCTGGTGATACAAAACTCCCATTGAAAATACCGTATCAAACGAGGATGCTTTTGGCATTTGTTCTAATTTTAACGGTAACACAAACGCATTCGGCGGATTATCCATCAAAGCACGAATGGCATTAAACTGATAATTGAATAATAAAAATGGCTCAATCCCGAGTGCAATTTCTGCTCCTTCAAGTGCCATTAAATAAGTGAAATACCCATTGCCAGAGCCCACATCTAAAATGCTTTTTCCTTTAAGTGGTTGGATATGCGGCAACACTCTGTCCCATTTCATATCGCCACGCCACTCACTATCCAATTGAAGATTGCCTATCTGATAAGGACCTTTACGCCACGGCATCAATAGTTTTAAAGCTTGTTGTAAGGCTTCAGTATTGCTATTTTTGGTGTTGATAGTTAAATAGGGTGCTTGATAATCAACCAATCCTTTTGGGTGTTTTTTAATGGCATTAATTGCGACTTCCCATTTTGGAATATTGCCATTATTAACAGCAAATGCTTGCTGTGAAGACTCAGTAAGTCGCTTGCAAATAACTGATAATTTTGATTGCATACAGTGTTTTGTAAAATTATTATTCATAAGGGTTTATCGTAGTATAAAATGAATGGAATTTTAAATTACTCGGAGAAATAAAAATGATAAAAAATACTTTAAGTTTTATAGTGGCAGCTACTTTGGCAACAAGTGTTATTGCTGGTGGCGATGACCGCGATACAGCACCAATAGAATCATTAGAAACAATGGCACCAATTTCAGAAACAATAGTGCCAAGTTCAAAAACAATAGTACCAAGCTCAGAAACACCTGTTGACAACCAACCTGTAGAAACATTGAAATTAACAATTGCTAATAAAAAAGTATCTGTTGCTGCACATATCGCTTGTCAAGATAAACTTGGCTTAAAAGAAAGTAATATTGATATTTTCAGAAGGGCACAATCTGCCGATAGTTTGTATAACACTGGACCAATCGAAATGTTTGGCACAATATTTTCTCCTAAAAGATGGGATGCCTATTTAGAGTGTGTTGCTAAAAATGATGGTTAATACTTAATTAGTTCATAAAAAAAGCCCCGCAATTGCGGGGCTTTTTTTATATCTAAAGAAAAGATTAAAGAAAAGATTACATCTCAAGCAACGAATCTTCTTTTTCTTTTAATTTGTCGTCAATCATTTTAATATGTGCATCTGTCATTTTCTGGATACTTTCTTCGGCCTTGCGCGCATCATCTTCCGATACTTCTTTATCTTTTAAGAGTTCTTTAAAATCAGAATTTGCATCACGACGAATATTACGCACTGCAACTTTCGACTGCTCTGCCTCATCTTTAACCACGCGCACCAACTCACGGCGACGCTCTTCTGTCAATGGCGGCAATGGAATGCGCATTACTTGCCCAATCGTTTGTGGATTCAAACCAAGACCAGAACTCATAATTGCTTTCTCAACAACCGCAACCATCTCTTTTTCCCAGGGCGATACTTTCAAAGTACGCGAATCTTCCGCACTGATATTTGCCACTTGAGAAATCGGCACCATAGAGCCATAATAGTCCACCTGAATTTGCTCAAGTAAAGAAGGGTGCGCACGACCAGCTCTAATCTTACTAAAATTATTTTCTAACGACTCAACGCTTTTTGTCATGCGCTCATCAGCATCTTTTTGTATTTCATTCAACATAATTTAACTCCATATTATTGGCTAACAATCGTACCCAAAGGCTTGCCATCTAAAATATCAGATAAAGTGTCCGTATTTTCAAGCATACTAAATACACAAATATCTAAATTGTGTTCACGACACAAAGCAAACGCCGCTGTGTCCATAATCTGTAAATTTTTCTCAATCGCCTCATCAAAACTCAACGCTTTATAGCGAGTCGCCTCAGGGTCTTTAACTGGGTCAGCCGTATAAATGCCATCCACTTTAGTCGCTTTAAAAACAATATCTGCTTCAATTTCAATCCCACGCAATACCGCACCTGTGTCAGTGGTAAAACAAGGAGAGCCAGTGCCCGCTGAAAAAATCACCACTTTACCTTCACTTAACGCCTGTTTGGCTTTATTATGATCAACTGGATCACAAACACCACCACCAATTGGAAAGCCCGACATTACTTGTGCCTCAATGCCTGCGCGTCTGCACGCATCACCAATTGCCAATGCATTAATCACTGTCGCCAACATCCCCATATGGTCGCCAGTTACACGATTCATCCCTGCTTCTGCAAGTGCAGCACCACGGAAAATATTACCACCACCAACAACGATACCCACTTCAACATTTTTTTGCAGGGCTGATTTAATAATGCTAACAACCTTGTTTAGTGTTTTAGGGTCTACAGTATTGTCGTCAGTCGCAAGTGCTTCACCACTTAGCTTTAATAAAATTCTTTTATATCTGCTCATAATTATAAACTCCCAATCCAAAAACAAAAAAAGCACAGAAATCCCAACCGGCACAATGATTCCAACTAAAAAGTCTTTTCACTCATCGGGTGAAAAAACCAAAGGCAACTAAACCTCTCAACCATTAACCAAACTTCTGTGCTTTAACATTTTAAACTATAAATTTAACCTTACCAACGAACTTTTAACCACCCGCACAGAGTTATTAGTACCCACACATTTAATCCAATCACTGCAAAGGTCTCTAATAGAATAACTCATTTGATAGCATTATATGTTAGACTACAGTATTGTTTAAAGCGAAAATTGATGAGAAATTTAGTTAATTTTAAAAAATATATTAGAATATCATTGATTTCTAATATAGTTACAGTATAATCTACACCATCAAGACAAAATGAGCTTGAAAAGAAAGTGCCTCAATAAAGAGGCACTAAATTAAATGAGGAAAATATCATGAAAAAAATTATCGCAATTACTGCTCTAGTAGCGGCAACTTCCGCTTCGGCTTTTTTTAACAATGGTTCTAATGGTTATAACGGCGGCAACAACTGGGGTCCTATGAATGGTGGTTCAAACTGGGGTCCAATGAACTCTGGATCAAACTTTGGTCCTGCAAGTGGCGGTTCAAACTGGGGTCCATTCAATGGTGGCAACAACTGGGGTCCATTCAACGGTGGCTCTAACGCTGGCCCATTCAATGGTGCACAAAACTGGGGTCCATTTAAAGGTGGTAACAACTGGTTGAATGACACAGACTTTGGTATGAACTTTGACACTAAGAATAAGAATAACGCTACAGGATCAGGCTCTGCAGACGGTAGTGCAACAGGTGTTGCTGACGCTACTGCTAAAGGTGCTGCTGATGCATTTGTTAAAGGTCAAGCTGACGGTTTTGCTAAGGCACAAGCTGATGCATATGCTAAGGGTTACGCTGATGCACAAGCAAAAGCTGCAAGCACTACTAGGTAATTAATTACTTAATATTGTAAAAAAACCACCCTTTAGGGTGGTTTTTTTATGGGTAAAACCCCAGCACAATTTATGGAACACATAAGGCAGCCTTTTTTTTGCCCAAAAGTTCATCAAATAGCGGACTATTCTCCTTATTTTTGGATAGAAAATGGACTATTTTCTGCACTCCCTAAATTGCACTGGGGTTTCTGGGAGTGCCCTTAATTTAATACCATTTGATAGAACAGCCCATCGATGGAATTTGTTGTTTTGAACCTTGTCCTGTTATTGCTATTTGGTGCATTGCATCGAATAAATCGCGTTTAACATCAATATTTGCAGATTCTTTACGAGATGCATCAAGTCGTCCACGATATTGTAATTCTAAATCACCATTGTAGCCAAAGAAATCTGGGGTACAAACTGCACCATAGGCTTTGGCAACTTCTTGAGTTTCATCAATAAGATAAGGGAAAGGAAAACCCATTTCTCTCTCAATTTTTTGCATATTTTCAAAAGAGTCAGCTTCGTATTCATTGGGATTATTGGACATAATTGCTACAGCATTTAAGCCTGATGCTTTGAGTTCTTTAGTATCACGAATGATGCGTTCGATAATCGCTTTGACATACGGGCAATGGTTGCAAATAAACATAATTAACAAGCCATTTTCGCCTTTGCAACTTTCCAAAGTGTGCATTTTTTCATCGGTGCCTTTGAGGTTAAAATCAATTGCGGGTGCGTTGAAATCGCAAATTGGGGTTTTGGTGCTCACCATTATTCTTCTTCTTTTATTAAGGACTGTATTATATGTCCCGCCATCATCAATCCGAAAATATTTGGCATATAAGAGATAGCACCATTCACTGCTCTCGGTCTGCCTGCAGGTGAAGTATCGGTAGCCGTTACTTCCTGGTGTGGCAATGCTTTAATTGGCACCTCGATAGAATGCACCACTGGGAACTTCATCGAAGCCCTGATGCGTCTAAGTTGCTTACGCATTTCTCTCGCCAAGGCACAATTTTCCGTTTTATCCATGCGCGAGATTTTAACTTTAGTTGGATCTAATCGCCCGCCCGCACCCATACTGGAAATAATAGGCATACCTGATTGATTGCAACTATCAATTAATACTGTTTTGTAAGCAATTGCATCAATACAATCGGCAATAAAATCTAATTCTTCTTCAATTGCAATCGCCTGTGCCTTGTCGCGGTCAATAAATTCGTTGCGTTTGATAATAACGGTATCAGGGTTGATATCGTGCAATCTGTCTGCCAATACATCGATTTTGTATTTACCTAAGGTTGAATTAAGTGCCACCAATTGTCGATTAAGATCCGTCTTTTCAATGATGTCAAAATCCACCAGAGTTAAAGTACCAACCCCCGCACGACAAAGTGCTTCAGCACAAGCACCACCCACACCGCCGAGTCCAGCAATGAGAATGTGTGATTCTGCTAAGCGTGCCAAGCCTTGCTGACCGAGTAATATTTCTGTGCGTGCGCAACTTCCACTCATTATTTTAGATTGAATAATAAAATAGTGTTATTATCACATTGCTCAACTAATTTTTCCACTGAAATTTGTTTAAGTCTAGCAATTTCTTCAGCAACGAGCGATAAATCTTGTGCATTTGGATGGTCATCTGTCTCAATTAAAAGAGATTCTAATGGTATATTTTTTACAATTTCTCGTAAGCGGGTAGATTTTAGATTGGTAATTTGCAGCCCAAATCCCAAATAGAATCCCATTTCTATCAAAGTATTCGCCTGCTGTTCACTGCCTGAAAATCCGTGAATTTCACCAGTTACTTTGGGATATTTTTTTAACAAAAAAATCACATCTTCGCTAGATTTAACCGCATGGATAATCACCGGCAAACCATATTTATCTGCTAATGCTAATTGCGATGTGAAAAAATGTAATTGCTGTTTTTTGTCAATATTTTTGGCATAATCCAAGCCAAACTCACCAATTGCGATAGGATTACCGCACTTTATATGATGTTCCAAGCTTTCTAAATCGCACTGTTCGTGATATTCCACCATCCACGGATGAATCCCCAATGCAAAATACGGATACATTTGTACGCTTGCCCAATTTTGACTGCCAATACTCGGTACAATAGCAGTCGCATTCTCAGCGATGCCACTCACTTCGTCAAAATCAAGATGTGCATGTGAATTAATCATTAAGATATGATACTTTATTATTAATTTATTAGTAGATAATCAACACTCAAGTTCAAAAATGATTATAATGACTCGATTATTTTGTACGAACATTAGATTTATGAAAACATTTAGCGCTAAAGCACATGAAGTGAAAAGAGATTGGTTATTGGTGGATGCTGCCGATAAGACATTAGGTCGTTTAGCAACAGAAGTTGCGTCTCGCCTTCGTGGCAAACACAAGCCTGAGTTTACACCACATACAGATACAGGTGATTATATCGTTATTATCAATGCGGAAAAGGTAACGGTAACGGGTAAGAAATTTGATGACAAAACTTACTATCACCACACAGGTTATGTCGGTAATTTAAAGTCAATTAAATTCAAAGATTTACAAGCAAAAAAACCTGAAGAGATTATCAACAAAGCCGTTAGAGGTATGTTGCCAAAAGGTCCTTTAGGCAGAGATATGTTCAGAAAGATGAAAGTATTTGTAGGTGGTGAACACACACATGCTGCGCAACAACCACAACTTTTAGAAATTTAATTTAAGGTAAGAAATTATTATGGCAAAGACAGAAACATTTTACGCAACAGGCAGAAGAAAGACTTCAGTAGCCCGTGTTTACATGACAAAAGGTAAGGGTGTATTCACCGTTAATAGCCGTCCAATGGATGAATATTTTGGTCGTGAAACTTCTTCAATGATTATCAACCAACCGTTAGAAACGGTTGAAATGAGAGATAAGTTTGATTTTAATATCATGGTTAAAGGCGGCGGTGATACAGGTCAAGCGGGTGCAATTCGTTTGGGTGTTACCCGTGCATTAATGGAATATGACAACAATTTACGCCCTGATTTGCGTAAAGCAGGCTTTGTTACTCGTGATGCAAGAATTGTAGAGCGTAAGAAAGTTGGCCACAAGAAGGCGCGTAAGAGCGAGCAGTACTCAAAGCGTTAATCTTAATCCAAATAATGATAAAAAAACCCGCAGTTTGCGGGTTTTTTATTGTCTGTTTATAAAATTAAGTAGGACATATAAAGCCTAGTAAATCTACCATGTGTTTTCGTGAGATAGAGTAATGATTATTTTTTTATTACGGTAGACTAAAACCTGCTGGATATTATCAATCAAATCGGGTTAAGTTATTTTGTCTAATAATATTTTGTATTAACTCAATATACTCATAGCCCTTGGCAGAGTATTTATCCAGCCCTTCTGAAAGGCTTTTTCCTGTCAATTTGAGATTGTGTTTGCGTTTATAGGCCCTTATTTGTCTCAGTAGTTTGTAATGATGGTTGCGATTAAGATTTAACATATAATATTCAACAGATTTATGCGTTGAAGCAAAATTCATTATTTCGTGCTTGGTACCTTTATCCCGTTTTTTTGGGGCAATGCCACAGCCTTTGCTAAAACACCATATGCCAAAATAATTATTCCAGCGTTTGGAAAACCTTGAACGCCCCCAATTAGATTCAATTGCTGCCTGTGCTAACACTAAAGAAGCAGGAATGGTATCTACCATTTTTAATAAAGCAGCTTTATCTACTTTTTTTAGGTGATATTTTTTGGTTAATTTTTTCATCTGTGTCTTGCTAAATTTATCATTTTTGAGAAATGCATGCGCTACTTTAATTTTGTTATTTTCTTCTTTTACGATGGGTAGCAAATAAGTAAAAAAAGCAATTTTCATTTGTTTTACATCTTTTATTTCATCAAATTTTGGCGAATTTAACGAGTTAATCAAAGAAGTGATACGCCAAGTATCTCCTGCTTGTACATTCATAACGAAAGCCATCGTTATAACTAATAAAACTTTTTTTAAATTCATAATTCAAATCGCTCGCAAGATGCAGAAATTATTTCTGTTGTAAATATTTTTTCAATTGGCAGGTTAAATAAGTGAGATTTAATCACCCTAATCACCCCTGCGTGGGCGATAATAAGCACTGATTTTTGTTTCTTTCTTTGGGTGATTTCTTTGAATACCCTCAAAACCCGTGTCTGAAAATCAAGTAAATTTTCTGCCCCTACTGGATGATTATCAATAGGATTTTTTTTAAAAGCATCAACCGTTTCTTGCCCAATTTCTGCAACACTGCGTCCTTGCCAATCGCCAAAACCCAATTCTTTTAACGCATCAAAAATTTGCATTTCAATTATTTGTGTCTGTGATAAATATTGGGCAAACGCCTGACAACGCAACATCGGTGAAGTGGCAATAAAATCCCAATGTTTACCTTTAGTTGATGCTTGCATCTGTTGCCAGCCTTTTTTTGTTAAAGGGTCATCAACTTTGTTGCCACGATATAGGCGACCACCTTCGGGCTCACCGTGGCGTAATAAATCTAGAATCATTCTTGAATTTGTGCTCTTGACATTAAGTAATTGACAGCCTTAGTTGGTGTGGTCTGAGCTTTGATAACATCTTCTACTTGTTCGCAAATTGGCATCTCAATGTTATTTTTCTTAGCAATCGCTAAAATTAATGCCAAGGTATTTACACCCTCAACCGTTGCCCCCACACTCTTTAAGGCTTGTTTGGCACCCTGATTATTTGCTAGTTCCTTGCCAAATCGACGATTTCTGGATAAATCATCAGAACAAGTTAACACTAAATCGCCCAAGCCCGATAGACCGTTAAAAGTCTCAGATTTTGCCCCGAGTGCCGTTCCTAAACGAATCATTTCTGCTAAACCACGCGTAATTAAAGCAGCCTGCGTATTCGCCCCATAGCCTAGACCTGCTGCAATACCCGCAGCAATTGCCAAAATATTCTTAACTGAACCACCGACTTCCACTCCAATCACATCATCATTGGTATAAGCCCTGAGTGCGTTGGCGTTAAAGGCTTGCGCCCAATAATCCTGTATTTTCTTGTCTTTGGACGCAACAACTAAGGCAGTAGGTTTGCGATTAGCCACTTCCAAAGCAAAACTTGGGCCCGAAATTACACAAGGTGAATGTCTGTCTAAAATAGACTCAAAACTTTCATGTAAAAAACTTTGTGCATCCGTATCAAAACCCTTAGTCACCCAAGCAATAGGTTGATTGTTTAAAATAGGCTTAAGGGCTTTAAGTGTTGCTGAAAACGCATAACTTGGTACTGCAATTAGGACGCTGTCAGAGTCTTGAATTTTAGACAAATCAAAAGTTAACTCGACATTATCTGCATAATCTACCAACAAAGCAGGATGCTGCGGTTGAAATGTATTTACCTCATCTTGTGTATGAGTGTGCAGATAAATCGTGTCAAAATTGCCACTCAATGCAATAGATAACGCGCTACCCCAGGCACCTGCACCAATGATGGAAAGATTAGCCATTAAGAATACCGTCTAATTTCCCTGATTGATTGGCAGCATATAAATCATCAAAGCCACCAATATGCGTGCCATTAATAAAAACTTGTGGCACTGTATTTCTACCTGTTACTTCCATCACTTTATCCCAATCATTTTGGTCTTTGACATAATGCTTTTTGAACGGAATACCTTTGCTTTCCAATAACTGATACGCCTTTTGGCAAAATGGGCAGGTGTCCATACAGTAAATATAGTTTTTTTTCATTGTTATTCCCTATTTTTTCTTTTTTGTTTGGGTGCTAATTGGTAAATTGGCTTTTTGCCAAGCATTAATACCACCTTTTAAGCTGTAAACATGTTCAAACTCATTGCGAGTTAACATCCCTGCGATATGTGCTGAGCGTGAACCACTACGACAATATACCAAGACTTTTTTATCTTTATTTAATTCACTCAATTTATTTTTAACCTGTGCCAATGGAATGTGGACATCATTGGCAATATAACCCGACTTGCGTTCTTTATCTTCACGCACATCTAAGATGATTAAATCTTTTTCGTCCATTAATGTCGTTGCTTCAGTTGTCGTGATTTCTTTGTATTTTCTTAATTTATCAGTAACAATATTGCCAATGAATAAAGCCACTAAAACTACCAGTGTAATTGTGGTAAATATTTGATCATCATTCAATAAAAATTCTAAAATTTCCATAATTATTTTTCCTAAAAAGTCTCTATTTGTTTAAAAAGTTTTGTAACATTTCATGACCTTGCTCAGTCAAAATCGATTCTGGGTGAAATTGCACGCCTTCAATTGCCATTTCTTTATGTCGAATACCCATAATTTCTTCTATCTCATCTTGCTCATCATTTGTCCAAGCCGTGATTTCAAAACACTTAGGCAAACTGATTTGTTCAGCCACCAACGAATGATAACGCGTGGCATTCAAAGGATTTTTTAATTCAGAAAATACCCCTTTGCCAATATGATGCACTGATGAAACTTTGCCGTGCATAATTTTTTTTGCCCCAATTACCTTGCCACCAAATGCCTGAGTCATCGCCTGAAAACCTAAGCACACACCCAACATTGGAATTTTCCCCGCAAAGGTTTTAATCGCTTCAATAGAAACCCCCGCCTCATTCGGTGTGCAAGGTCCTGGTGAAATTACTAAAAATTCTGGGTTGAGTTTTTCGATTTCTGCCACGCTAATTTCATCATTTCGATAAACGACAACTTCCTGCCCCAACTCGCCAAAATACTGGACTAGGTTATAGGTAAATGAATCGTAATTGTCAATCATTAAAAGCATAAGTGTTCGCTATTTTACAATTATTTAACCGCTAAGAAGGACGCAAAATTCAGGCAATTAAAATGACACAAACTATTTGCAAATCCTGCGGTGTCAAAACGCTCAAAGTGTGTGGCTTTATCATCGGTGATTAACACATTTTCAATCGACTGTCTTTTGGCAGAAATTTCCAATTCACTATAACCATTTGCACGCTTGAAATCTAAATGTAACTGCGTCATCTCTTTTTGTTTTTGTATATCGCTAAAATGAATTTTTTCTGACACAACTAATATGCCACCTTTATTCAACCCTTGATAAATCTTATTAATCAATGCCTGTCTTTGTTTAGGTTTGATAAATTGCAAAGTAAGATTCAACACTACAACCGATGTATTTTCAATCACAATATCTTCAATATTCGCACAAATCACTTCAAAATTTTCTATCTTTCCTGTGAGATTTTCCACGCATTTTTTCGTCATTTCTACCGAATTATCCACCGCAATAATACGATTACCCTGATGTAAATTATTAATACCGAGTGCAATAGAAGTAGCCCCTGTCGAAGCACCAAGGTCATAATATCGGCTATTATCTTGCCCGTATTTCCTCACCATCAACCCAATCATTTCAATCATTGAGTGATATCCAGGTACCGAACGCCTAACCATATCATCAAAGACATTCACCACGCTTTCATCAAAAGTAAAATCAACTAAATCATTTTTTTTTGTAAAAATATCGTCACGCATACAGGCTTTCCAAAAAGAACTCACTCACCAATAATTGCGTTTTGCCAATGGTAAAAGTGGAACGCCTGCCCCAGATATTATCAGCATGCGTTATCTGTAATTGCCCCCGCACAATCTTAGGATTATTAAACAAAATTTCCCCCAATGGTTTAGAGCCAATGGCGAGCAAATCTTGGGTGTCGTTGGTAATAGGGATAATTGAACGCGCAAAAACCACCGCTTGTTGGTTGCCGAATAATTCTACTTCACGGATAACACAATCAGCCTGTGTATTGATTAATTCAATTTCATTATCGTGCACCTTGCCTTGCGTTTGCGATAAGACATTGAGCGAAAAATCTGTGAAAGTTTGTTTGAGTTTTTTGGTTAGTGATGAATTATCTGTTAACCATGACAGGATAAAGGGGTCAGAGCCTTTTATTTCATCGCCTAAATTTTCCCAAATGAGATTTTCAGTATTCATACGCAACATTTTATACAAGCTCCATCCCATTCTTAGTAAAAATACGAAACAAAAATTACCTTATCGGCTAATAGCACATATTCTATGTATTGGCATATTGAGATTTATCATCGGTAATCCAACGCAGAATGAGTGCCTGCTGTTTTATCTCATCTTCTTGCATAAACTGTTGGCAATAATGACGCGCTTTGTCAATCAAATAACCATCGCGTACAATATTCGCAATTTTCATATCGGCAACGCCTGTTTGTTGGGTGCCAAGAATCTCACCAGGACCACGCAATTCTAAATCTTTTTCGGCAATTTTAAAACCATCATTAGTTTCTCTGAGAATACCTAATCGCTGAGTTGCATTCGCACTAAGGGGTGCTTGATACATTAAGATACAAATACTTTTATCGCTACCACGACCCACGCGTCCTCGCAGTTGATGCAGTTGCGCTAATCCTAAGCGTTCAGAGTTCTCAATTACCATCAGTGATGCATTCGGTACATTGACACCGACTTCAATTACTGTTGTTGCAACTAAAACATTGATTTCACCTGCTTCAAATTGTTGCATAATCGCTGTTTTTTCGTCTTTATTCATTCTGCCATGAATTAAAACTACTGATAATTCAGGTAAATTTTCTTGTAAATAAAAGTGTGTGTTAGTTGCTGATTCTGCGCGTAAAATTTCTGACTCATCAATCAAAGTACAGACCCAATATACTTGATTATTAGCACCACACACTTGTTTAATTTTATTAAGCACCTCATCTTTTCGCTTATTATTGAGTGCTACCGTTTGTATTGGCGTTCTGCCTGGTGGTAGTTCATCAATAATTGATGAATCCAAATCTGCATAAGCACTCATTGTCAATGAACGCGGAATTGGGGTTGCTGTCATCACTAATTGATGTGGAGTATTGTGGGCTTTTTGTGCCAAGGATAATCGTTGATGCACGCCGAATTTATGTTGCTCGTCAATAATCACTAAACCAAGTTTGCTAAATTCTACCGATTTTTGGAATAGGGCGTGGGTGCCAATAACCACTTGCGCGCTACCCGATTGTATTTTCTTCATATGTTCTTTGCGAGTGGAGGCATTTTGTGAACCTGTTAAAAATGCCACTTCAATTCCCAATGGATTTAGATAATCAGAAAATCCTTGTAAATGCTGATGAGCAAGGATTTCAGTCGGTGCCATAACCGCTGCTTGAAATCCATTTTCAACCGCCTGCAAACACGCAAAAACAGCGACAATGGTTTTACCCGAACCAACATCCCCTTGCAACAATCGTAACATCGGACGATTAGAGGATAAATCAGCATTGATTTCTATGATACTGCGTTGTTGTGCCTTGGTTAAATCAAAACCCAAATATTGGTGTAATTGATTAGAAAGTGTGTTTTTAATGGTAAAAACATTGGCAATTTTCTGTTTGCGTTGCTCTTTGAGTTTGAGTAAACTGAGTTGTTGTGCACAAAGTTCTTCGATAATCAATCGTTGCTGTGCAATGTGTCTAAATTCAGTAATCTCAAACAAATTCTCATCTTCTTGCGGGTGATGTAAGATTGCTAATGCCTGCTTTAAAGACGGCATAGAATGCGTAATTCCTTCAAAATTATCCACCAACGGCGAGTTTTTTAACGCCTGCATTGCCACCTCTACCCACTTTTTCATTTGTGGCTGATGAATGCTACCTGTCAGCGGATAAATCGGACTCAAAGTCTTCTCTAGCAAAGTGCTTTGCCCCTTGGAAATCAGTCGATATTCAGGATGATGCATTTCCAAGCCCTCTTGCCCAATTTTCACTTCGCCAAAGCATTGAATAATGTCTTCCCGTGTAAATTTTTCTCGTTGCCATTGGGTAAAATGAAAAAACCGCAACAACATTCGCCGTCCATTTTCATCCGACAAATGACACACCATTTGTCGTATTCGTGTGGCAGTAATCTGTACATCATCAATCGTTAATTGCACCAAAATCTCATCCCCTACACGGGCGTTATTAAGTTTGGTAAAGCGGGTTTTATTTTGATAACGCAACGGCAAATGAAACAATAAATGTTCTAAATTATAAATACCAATGCCATTCAAACTATCCCGTGCCTTAGGACCTAACCCGTGAATAGAAATAACAGGGTCAATTAACACACTCATTTTATTTGACCAATACAGCGTCCATTTCTACCTGTGCCGCTTTTGGCAATTCCTTGATACCCACCGCTGCACGAGCAGGGTAGGGTTGTGCAAAATATTGGGCCATAATTTCATTAACAATTGGAAAATTACCCAAATCCGTCAAGAAAATATTAAGTTTCACAATATTGTTCAAATCCCCACCCGCAGCTTTACACACCGCCGTTAAGTTCTTAAACACTTGATGAATCTGCACACTAATATCACCTTCTACCATTTCCATTGTCTCAGGCACCAATGGAATTTGCCCCGATAAGTAAACCGTCGTTCCACCCGTCACGGCAACTGCTTGTGAATAAGTACCAATGGCTTGTGGTGCTTTATCTGTTGAAATGATGTCTTTTTGCATAATAAACTCCATGAATAATATAATTGAATTTTACTTCATCTCATTAGTCTGTAATGCCCTATCCAAAGATAGAAGGTGTGAATCTGATGCTAAGCCTTGTCATCATGGTGTTTTCAAAAAATCTTAGTGTCACTTCAGTAGTTCCACGGTGATTTTTTGGAAATTCTGTGGGTAGGCTTAGCGTCAGATTTGCATTTTCTATTTTTGGATTAGGGGGTAAACAAATCAAGCTTTAAATTGTATCAATATTCTAAAGGGCACCCCCTAAAACTCCAGCACAATTTATAAAACACATAAAATAGATTCTTTCCTACCCAAAAACTCGTCAAATAGCGGGATATTCTTCTTATTTTTGGATAGAAAAGAACCTATTTTCTGCATTCCTTAAATTACACTGGGGTTTTTACTCTTAAGTCCATATTTCATCTTCACTTTCATCTATCCACTCACTCACAGTATTTGCACTAGCATTGGCAAAAGCAATGGTTTGATCACCACTCTTTGGCAAATCATATCTAACAATTACCTCTATTTTTTTTGATTTTGTAAATGCTGATAAGTGGCTGGAATATGCACCACGCCATCTTTAATTGGTGCTTGAAATTTGATTGTTCGCATAATATTTTTTTTAAATAGAGACCTTTGCATAAATAGGGATGATTAGCAAAATGACAGATTTTATTAATTTTAGAATTTTTTAAATCCACTCCTAGCAGGGCTA
>FPHZ01000227.1_pt1 | contig 21726 bp, 26 predicted proteins | sample 1057321 | NCBI WGS metagenome assembly FPHZ01 (sample SAMEA4473301, study PRJEB15554) | hydrothermal vent metagenome | biome: marine basaltic hydrothermal vent biome; feature: marine hydrothermal vent; material: water | place: Pacific Ocean | collected 2011-06-14/2011-07-23 | depth 1705 m
ATGGGCAGACTCTCACACCTGCGTCAAAATCAACAAAGCAGTTTTACCAATGGTTTCGTCAATGGCATCCAAGTCAGTTTTACCAACAACAAACTTAAACACCAACAGCACCCCCACCACCATTCCCACTCCAACACGCAAGTTTAACCGTTGGGACACTTGGACCAGTGCCAAAGTCATCATCGGTGAAAGCAACGGCACAGGTGACAACAAAACTGAGTTTAACCTCCAATCCTTTGATATCGGACTTGACAGACGCATTGACAAAACCAAAACCTTAGGCTTTGCTCTAGGTCTAGGCACCGAAGACCGCACTGCCACTGGTGCTGATTTTAATGGTGATGTTGACACCACCCAATGGACATTATCAAGTTACGGCTCATTAGAACTTAACAAGCACAGTGCCATCGAAGCTGTTCTTGGTCTTGCTAAAGGCAAGCACAAAGTTAGTGCCACCACCACTGCCAGTGACGACCAAAACAGCAACGGCTACTTTGCCAGTATTGCCTATCGTGGTAATATGCAAAAAGGCAAGTTTGACCTTTCTCCTTATGCAAGATATGACATCAGTCACATTAAGATGAAAGCCACCGATACACTAACCAACAGTGAAAGCAGTACTGATGAAGCACTTGCCATTGGTGCAGACTTTAACCATATAAGTGATTACAAAGGAGGAGAACTTACTCGCTTTGTCAATCTTGAGTATAAATCTGATATTCGTCGTGATGGCACTGACTATATCAGCAAAAATGCTGAGCAAGAGGTAACAATGAAGTTAGGTATGGATTATCAAATCAAAGATACAAGTATCTCTGTTAATTATGAACGCGTGCAGGCTACTAATAACAAAGCACATAGTAACGGGATTGAGGGTAGTCTTCGCTGGAAGTTTTAAGGGTTATTAAGTTTAGGTCAAAGGAATTGAGGATTGTGATTGTGTGTGTTCCTTTGATAGCAGGTTGAGGTGGTGCTCGACCTTTAAAAAAGGCAGTTGTTGTGACTGCCTTTTTTATTGCCTGTTAAAACATTAAGCAAAAACAATGGTTTTGTTGTTGCAAGTTAGTACACGGTCTTCAAGGTGATATTGTAAGCCTTTTGCCAAAGTAATTTTCTCAACATCTTGCCCCATTTTTTGCATTGTTTTAACGCTGTCACTATGATTCACTCGCAACACATCTTGTTCGATAATCGGTCCTTCATCCAACTCACTAGTAACATAATGACAAGTTGCACCAATCAATTTCACCCCGCGTTCTGACGCTCTTTTGTAAGGACTAGCGCCTGCAAATGAGGGTAAAAATGAGTGATGAATGTTAATAATCTTGCCTTGATATTTATCACACATTGATTTTGGGATAATCTGCATATAACGCGCCAACACAATCACATCAGGCTTAAATACATCCACGGCATCCATCATCTTTGCCATATCTGCTTTTTTACTGTCCTTATTGATAGGCACTTTTTTGAAATCTACGCCATACCAACTGGCAATCTTTGCCAATTTATCGTGATTGGACAACACTCCAATAATTTCGCCTTCCAATTCATTCTCATGCCCACGGTGCAACAAGTCCGCCACGCAATGCGACGATTTAGACCCCATAATTAAAATGCGTTTGAGTGTAGTGGCATCATTCATCTGCCAAACCATTTGGTATTCTTCGGCTAATAGGGCGAAGGCTTGTTTAAAATCTCCCAACGAACAATCCAAATTATTTTCAATTTCAATACGCATAAAAAAGCGTTTATTCAAATCATCAAGGTGATGATGTGCTTCTTTGATATTGCCATTTTTCTCAAAAATAAATTGACTCACCTTCGCCACCAACCCGTGTGCATCAGGACAAGAAATGACCAAACGATAAATACTCATGTGCGATACTCCGCATTAATTTTTACATAATCATAAGAAAAATCTGTCGTCCAAACACTTTCAGCCGTATTATTTTTACCAATTTCAATGGTAATTACAATCTCTTCTTTTGCCATCTCGGCACTACCTGTGGCTTCGGTATAGTTCAAATTTAGCTCACCATTTTTGATTAAGCAAATATTGCCTAAATAAAGATTAACTTCTTCCGCTTTCAAATGCTTAATATTCGCACGCCCGACTGCTGCCAGAATTCGTCCCCAATTCGCATCAGATGCAAACAATGCTGTCTTCACCAGCGGCGAATGTGCCACGGTATAAGCCACTTCCAAGCAATCTTCGTTACTTGCACCACCTTTCACGCATACCTCCACAAACTTAGTTGCCCCTTCACCATCTTTAATAATTTGATGTGCTAATGACTTTGTCACTCTATCTAATGCCTGTTGAAATTCCACCACACAATCACTAATATCAACCCCAGAGCCTCCTGTTGCACTCAGTGTGCAAGCATCATTCGTCGAAGTATCGCCATCCACTGTAATCCGATTAAACGACTGATTGGTTGCCAAAGTCAAACAAGATTGTAATTTAGGCTGCGTGGCTTTCACATCGGTAAAAATAAAACCCAACATCGTTGCCATATCAGGGCGAATCATCCCAGAGCCTTTGGCAATTCCTGTGATGCTCACAGTTTTGCCCTCTATCTCGAATTGTGCCGAAGCCGTTTTTTCCATTAAATCTGTGGTCATAATAGCCTGTGCCACTTGAGGTAAGTTATCTGCTGTTAAGGCAGATGCCACTGTAGATACATTGTTTTCAAAACAAGCCATAGGCAACACTTGCCCAATCACACCTGTTGAAAATGGCAATACCTCCTCAGCCTTAATACCCAGCTCTTTTGCCACCAATTCACAAACTTGATAAGCATTTTGAAGCCCTACACTGCCACTGCCTAAACCTGTGCCTGCATTCGCATTACCGCTATTAATCACCAAAGCACGCACTTCGTTATTTAGATGATTTTTTGCCACCACCACAGGTGCTGCGCAAAATACATTTTGAGTAAAAACTGCCGCTGTTGTGGTTTTAGGTGAAAAAAATACAATAGACAAATCCAGTTTTTCATTGTCCTTGGGGCTGGTATTTACACCAGAATTTTGAGCGTTTTTAATCCCCGCATTAATCGCTGCACAAGTTATACCCTTGATATTTAATAGTTTATTCATATGAGACCTTTGTAAAAATACTGTTTAAATCTCTACTGCAATCAATATCAATGCAATAGTTGATGGTTTATAATAAGTCACTTTCAGTGTTTGTAGAGTACAAATTTATAACTGTGTTTATTTGGTATTAGATGGCTAATCAGTTTAATATCTTCACTTAATCGCATATTAGAGACCTTTGCATAAATATGAATAATCATCAAAACGCCATCTTTCATCAATTTGAAAACTTCTTAAAAACACCCTTAGCCCTGCTAGGAGTGGATTTAAAAAATTCACAAATTAATAAAATCTGTCATTTTGCTAATCATCCCTATTTATGCAAAGGTCTCTATTAGTTTAACTCCAAATTAAAGCAGAATTATATACTCCCTTGCGGATAAATATGAATTTTTGATGATTATTCATATTTATGCAAAAGTCTCAATATAAAGGTAACTTTGAATTAGCACACCTTTGGCTGTTATTAGACAGCGTTTACACTCTCAATGCCTTTTTGAGGGAGGAATAAACCGCAGCCGAGTAGGCGATGCTCGCCGATACCTTGTTCTTGTAGGGTTACGGATTCGACTTTGCGCATATCGGCAATCATTAATGAACGCGTGTGAATGGTGCCATTGGGAGTGCTGATACTTCTTTGTAAACCTGCCATCATTTTTTTAGGTTGAATACCTAATGCTTGGAGTTGATCAAAGGAATTTTGTAAAAATTTTTCTTCACTGTCATCTTTATCGCAGGCGACATGTTTGGAGAATACAATGAGCATATCACTCATTAATTTTGATTCTAATGGTTTGATTATATCAACGCTGTATTCGCCCAAATCAAGGGTTTTACCTGCTAATGTTTGCACTGCTTCTAATTTTTCTTGTGGCACGCGGATATTAAGTTTTGAGCGTTTGGAAGGGTAGTAAAGTCCAGACTCATCTTGTTCCCAACCATTGCCATCTGCGACGCTAATGTCGAAGATGCCAGCATTGACTTCTGAGAGCCAAGGCAGGTGTTTTAGCAGAGCTTGTGATAGCAGGTAGGCATGGTCCATTGGTAAAACTTTAGAGCGAATGGAAAACACAGCATCTTGAATCGTCTTAGGGAGCGTAAAATGTTCTTCTTTAATATCTTCTTGCCAAAACATAGGATTGTCCTTTTTGTAATGGCGCTATTATAAACGAATACGGTCAGATGGAAAAATTACAGAAAAAAATTAATTATCAATTTAAAGATATTGGGTTGTTGACGCAGGCGTTGACGCATCGTAGTATGGGTAGTGTTAATAACGAACGCTTAGAATTTTTGGGTGACAGTATTTTGGGCGTGGTGGTTGCTCGTGAGTTATATCAACGCTTTTCGCATATTGGTGAAGGTAAATTATCCCGCTTTAAATCTTATGTAGTTAGAGGGCAAACTTTGGCGTTGATTGCGGCACAGTTGAAGTTGTCAGATTTGTTGATTTTGGGCCCAGGAGAGTTGAAAAGTGGTGGGCATAATCGCAAGTCTATTCAGGCGGATGCAGTAGAGGCTATTTTGGGTGCTATTTTTCTAGAGTCGGGTTTTGAGGTGGTAAATGCGGTAATTTTGGATTTGTTTAAAGAATATTTAGATGATATTAACCCTGATGATGCACTCAAAGATTTTAAAACACAATTACAAGAACGCTTACAAAAGTTCGGAGAAACTTTGCCAAAATACGAACTCACCAAAACCACAGGCAAAGACCACAATGCTTTATTTACGGTAACATGTTTGTTGCAAGCACAAAAAATTCAGGTGGAAAAAGAAGCCAAAAGCATAAAGAGAGCAGAGCAAATGTGTGCTGAATCATTACTAAAAAAGTTGAAAAAATTATGAGCCATAAAGCAGGATTTATTGCCGTTATCGGTCGCCCCAATGTAGGAAAATCTACTTTGACTAATGAACTAATTGGGCAAAAACTCTCTATCACATCACACCGACCGCAGACTACGCGCCATCGTATTCATGCGATTGATACTACGGATGATTATCAGATGGTGTTTGTTGATACGCCAGGGATGCATATTGGTAATAGGAAGGCGATTAATGCTTATATGAATAGGGCGGCGAGTTCAAGTATTGCTGATGTTGACATCATTTTATGGTTGGTAGAAGCGGGCAAATGGACCAAAGAAGATGCGCGTGTTTTGGAGCATGTTTCCAAGGCAGAAATACCAGTAATTTTGTGTGTGAACAAGATTGATAAGTTTAAATCTAATCACGAAGTATTACCTTTCTTAGAGACAATCGGGAAAAAATATCAGCCAACGGATATATTTCCACTTTCGGCTTTTAAGAAAAATGACACAGCTGCTTTACGCGAATTGATTTTGAAATATTTGCCAGAGCAAAATAATATTTTTGATGCCGATTTCATTACCGATAGAAGTGAAAAATTTATCGTCGCTGAATTTATCCGTGAAAAATTGATGCGTCATTTAGAAGATGAATTGCCATACGATTTAACCGTTGAAATTGAGCAATACGAATTAGACGGCAAAATGCAAAGAATTGCTGCAAGGATTTTAGTAGAAAAAGACTCACAAAAAAACATCGTCATCGGCAACAAAGGCGATATGCTCAAACTCATTGGCACTGAAGCCCGCCAAAGCATTGAAAGCTTTTTAGACCGCAAAGTATTCCTAAAGCTTTGGGTCAAAGTATCCACAGGTTGGTCGGACAACAAGCGTGCATTGGCTTCTTTGGGTTACGATTAAAAATGCCCAAGGTTGACTTAACCCCCGCTTTTTTGATTCACCGCAGGGCATTTAAGGAGTCTTCTTTGTTGTTAGATTTTTTCACTCAAAAACATGGAAGAATTCGCCTTGTAGGTCGGGGGTTACGCAAATCAAAAACACCTCTGCAAATGTTTCAACAGGTGAATATTTCTTTTTCTGGTAGGGGTGAACTCAAAACTTTAACAGGTTCGGAAGTTGACGATCAGCCACGAAGTTTACTCGGCGAGACTTTGATATTGGGAATGTATGTGAATGAATTAATTGCCCGATTATTGCAAGAACAAGACCCACATTTTGAATTGTTTGAAGTTTATAGGCAATTCATTCGCCAAGTGATAGGGCTGGAAAAGCAATCACAACATTGGTTATTACGAATATTTGAGAATAATTTGCTGTCTGAGTTAGGTTATGGATTTGATTTTGGTGTAGATGTAAGTGGTAATGATATTAATGAAAATGCCTATTATGATTATCAGACGCAATCTGGTTTTTTGTTGAGTAGTGCAGGTAAAATATCGGGTAAATTGATTCACTTGTTGTCGCTAGAAGATATTTTAAATCCGCCAGATGCCGAGCAATTGAAAGTATGTAGAAATTTTAATAGGGTGAGATTACAACCTTTGCTGGGTGATAAACCTTTACAAAGTCGGTCTTTGTTCTTTACAAAGAGACCTTTGCATAAATATGAATAATCATCAAAACACCATCTCTTATCAATTTGAAAACTTTTTAAAAACACCCTTAGCCCTGCTAGGAGTGGATTTAAAAAATTCACAAATTAATAAAATTTGTCATTTTGCTAATCATCCCTATTTATGCAAAGGTCTCATAGTATAATTTCATCCTTAATTAATTTCAAAAAAAGTATTTCATGCCTAATAAAAAAATCATCGCTGCCATCCTATTTTCCGCTTTCGCATTATGGCTTTCTACCGTTGCACCCAAAGTCGAGATTGCATGGATGCTCAGTATTTTATTGTTCACTATTTATCTTTTCGCTTTTGAAGTGGTTGAAGTGGATGAGGCAGCAATCACGATTATGGTAATTTTAGGGCTGACTTCATTGCCAATGGTACACACAATTATGGGGCTTGATAGTAGTTTGGTGGATAGTGAAAAATTATTTACCGGTTTCTCATCTAATGCGGTGATGTCAATTATTGCGGTAATGATTATTGGCGCAGGTTTGGATAAGACTGGACTAATGGCAAAAGTAGCATCGTTTATTTTGAAAGTGGGTGGTCGTTCTGAAACACGCATTATTCCGATTGTTTCTTCAACAGTTGGTTTTATTTCTTCATTTATGCAAAATGTAGGTGCGGCTGCTTTATTCATTCCTGTTGTCAATCGTATTTCAAATCGTTCGGGTGTGCCGATGTCAAGATTGTTAATGCCAATGGGTTTTACTGCAATTTTGGGTGGCACGATGACGATGGTAGGCTCTAGTCCGTTAATTTTATTGAATGATTTAATTCTTACCACTAACCAAGGGTTATCCACGGAAAATCAGATGGATACTTGGGGTTTATTCTCAGTAACACCAATTGGTATTGCCTTAGTTATAACAGGTATTTTATATTTTGTGGTTGCAGGTAAATATGTGTTGCCAACGGTGAAAGAGAAGAAAGAAGGGGTTTCTGTACTTGACCATGTGAAAGAAGTTTATGGTATTACTTATGATTTATATGAGGCAAGTGTTCCTGCTGATAGTCAATTAGTTGGCAAGAGTTTAGATGAAATTGAAACGATTTATAAAGTCAGAATTGTGGCAGTGAGAGACAAGGATAATCATGATCTTATTGGACAAGGTACCGTTGAACGAGGCACAGAAATTCAAGCAGATATGACACTCGGTTTACTAACCTCAGCAGAAAGTTTAAAACAATTTGTTGAAGGCTTTGGTTTGGATTTGTCTAACAAAATTGAAAAGTTTTCAGATCTTTTATCTACACAAAATTGTGGCACAGCTGAAATAGTTATCACACCAAATTCTTCTTTAATTGGTAAAACAGCACGCGATGTTTGGCTCAGAAAAACTTACGGTTTAGCAATGGTTGCCTTACATCGTGGTGGTAAAACTATGGAGGAGGGCGAAGGTATCCGTGATATAGAACTTCAATCTGGCGATACCTTGGTGGCTTATGTGGCTTGGGATGATTTAGACCGTTTAATAGACAATCCCGACTTTATTACCATCACCGACAACTATCCACGCGCAGAAGAATCGCGCCCTGAAAAGGTTAAGTGGGCGGGTTTGTTTTTTGGTTTGGCGTTGTTCTTGGTATTGTTCACTGATATTAAACTTTCTATCGCTTTATTGACGGGTGCATTAGGTATGATTTTGACAAAAGTGTTGAAAATTGAAGAAGCCTATAGAGCCGTTTCTTGGAAAACTGTATTTTTACTCGCTAGTTTAATTCCGCTAGGTTTGGCCGTGTCTAAAACAGGCACGGCACTCTGGATTGCACAAGAAACTGTGGCAGTTGTGGGCGATATGGCGCCGTGGATTATCTTGACTGCAATTGCGGTATTAGCCACTTTCTTTACTTTAGTCATGTCAAATGTGGGTGCCACAATTTTATTGGTACCAATTGCAGTTAACATCGCCATTCAAGTAGGTGCTGATCCGGCAATTTATGCACTAACAGTTGCGATTGCAACCTCAAATTCATTCTTAATTCCAACACATCAAGTGAATGCGTTAATCATGGGGCCAGGTGGTTATAAAGTGACTGACTTTATTAAAGCTGGTGGTGTGATGACGATATTATTCCTTGTCGTGATGATGGTAATGATGAGTATTGTTTTTTAGAGAGACCTTTGCATAAATAGGGATGATTAGCAAAATGACAGATTTTATTAATTTTAGAATTTTTTAAATCCACTGTGATGACAGGCTTAGTACCATATTCACTCGTTCTCTCTTTGCCCTTTATGTTCTTGCTAAGAAAAATCGGACACTCGCCTTATAAAAACGGAATAAATTGCCCGGTCTTATCTTTATAAGCTTGATAACTGTCAAAACGCTGAATTAATAGTTTTTCTTCCAAGTTGGATTTTAAGAATAAATTGAGTATTAATACTAACATTGCAAATTGCGCTATTTTGTGGTCATTGGTTGAGGCGAATGCGAAGCATAGGGTGATAACACTAGTGTACATTGGGTGACGAATCCAGCGATAGATACCACCTGTGACTAACTGGTGTTGGTCTTTTAAGGTGGGGATAATATTGAGATTACTGAGTTTCATAGTAGCTACTGCACTCAATCCGATGACGACAGCGATGCCGATTAAGGCAAAGCTAAATGAGTCTAATGCTTCAAATCGAGCGTTGTAAACGAAGTAAAAAATACAGCTGAATTGAATGAGGACATAAATCATATTGAGACCTTTACATAAATAAAAATGGTTGGAAAAATTCAGTTTTTGCCAAATTAATGTTCTTTATAGGGGTAAAAATGGATTTTTGATGATTATTCATATTTATGCAAAGTTCTCATATTATAAATCCACTCCTTTTTGTGCTTTGATATTGGCTCTAAAGGCGTGCTTTACATCCTTTAGCTCACTCACCGTGTCAGCAATCTCAATTAAACCATTTGAAGCAGCTCTGCCAGTGATGACCACATGTTGGTTTTCAGGGCGGCTATTAAGTGCTTTTAAAATCTTTGCTTCATCCAAATATTTGTAGCTGATCATATAGGTGAGTTCGTCAAGGACGACTAAATCAATAGAGTCATCGTTTAAGTGTTGCTCGGCAACTGCCCAAGTTTCTTCCGCTTTTTGGGTGTCGTATTCTTTGTTTTGTGTATCCCAAGTGAAACCAGTTTTCATAGAAGTAGTGCGTACATTTTCTTGTTTGGCAAGGAAAGCATCTTCGCCCGTGTCTTGCACACCTTTTAAGAATTTAACGATGGAAACCTGCATATCGTAACCCAACGCACGACAAACCATACCGAGTGCCGAGGAAGATTTTCCTTTGCCATTGCCTGTAAGCAGGACAACGATACCTGTATCGATATTGGCTTCTTCTATACGGGCATCGATGTACGCTTTTTTGCGGCGCATCCTTTTTTTGTATCTATCTTCTGGCACTACTTTGGAAATTTAGTGTAGGAATAATACGCGGCAACAGAGTGAATGCCATAATGAGCGCAACCATCCAGTATAAGGTAGTTGGAATTTCAACTATCGACCAATGTGCGACATACGATGGAAAGTTACCCCAACCTGTTTTGGCAAAAGTATCAGTAAAGAAGTAGTAACTACCGGTAACTGCAAGCCATTGCATAGATACAGAGGCAATAATAACAAATGCATTTTTAAAAATATCACCATTCATTGCTAATGAACTGATGAATTTACTCGACCAAAAAACACCATAAAAAGTCAACGGCATTAGCGTATATGCTGGTGTGATACAGTTAGCACTGATGCCTTGATGTACAATCGCATAATTATCAATCGCAACAGCACTAAAAATAATCACAAATGCTACCCAAAATTTACGGAAATATACACCAGCAATGAATAAGGCGGGAATAGTAAAGTCAGGTAAATGTACAAATGCTGATACCCAATTATTATGCCCACGGGTGGCAATCATTAATAACACCATAATAAATACGGCAAATAGTGTTGTAGTTTTGTTGAGTTGATTTGTCATTGTTTACTCCTTTTTAAATGTTTTTTTATTATGCGAGACCTTTGCATAAATATGAATAATCATCAAAACGCCATCTTTCATCAATTTGAAAACTTTTTAAAAACACCCTTAACCCTGCTAGGAGTGGATTTAAAAAATTCTAAAATTAATAAAATCTGTCATTTTGCTAATCATCCCTATTTATGCAAAGTTCTCAAGTTAATAAATTGTATAAGGGCAACCCTAACAACCTAAAATAATCATTATGTTAATAAAAAATTATCAAAAAATTAATAGCAAAATTGCACTTTTAGTTGCTTTTATTTTGTTGATTTTACTGATGTCGATAGCTTCAGAATTAGTGCAGCAGTTTTTTCAACAAGATGTACCTATCAAGTCTTTTAATTATAAGGCAGTAAATAATAGTTCGAAATTAAGCTTGCCTAATCATCTGTTTGGCAAGTTGAATTCACCAGTTAAAACACATAAACGCGTTAAAAAAACACGATTAAATTTAGTTTTGGTCGGTATTTTGAATCAAAAAAACCAAGCTTTGGCGATTATCAAGCAAAATAATAAAGAAAAAATTTATAAAATCAATGATGCAATTAATGCATCAGCAAGCGTCAAGGCCATTTATTCGTCCTATATTATTATCAACCATGATGGCAATGATGAAAAGTTGAGTATAAAATATAGAACAGCATTTAAAAAAACAATAAAGACAAAGGATAGAGAAATAAAGGCGGTAGAACCAAAGGTTGAGCAAAAAAAACCAGCCAAACAACAGTCTTCAAGTGAAGCTTTGATTGACTCTACAGATAAAATAAAATTAGAGGAAATGCTTAGTAGCCCAACAAAAATGCTATCTGCAATTACAGTTCAGCCGAATTATAAAGGCGATGATTTGCATGGGTTTATCGTTTACCCTGGAAAAGAAAGGATTTTATTTAAGAAAATTGGTTTAAAATCAGGCGATATTATTCTAACGATCAATGGAATTGAACTTGATGGCTGGATTAAACTTATTTCGCTCAAAAGGGAATTATCTAAACAAAATTTTGATTTTGTGATTGAGCGTAAAAATAAACAACATTTTTTATCCGTTAATTTAAATTAAGCACCCTTATAAAACCTTTGTATAAATATGAATAATCATCAAAAATCCATTTTTCACCAACTTGTAAATTTCTTAAACTCTGTCTTAGCACTGCTAGAACTGAATTTTGCCAATCATCCTTATTTATGTAAAGGTCTCTTTATGAAAAAAATATTAATCATTCTTATTTCTTACTTTACTGTTTTATCTGTCAACGCATTAACACTTAATTTAAAAAATGTGGAATTAAAGACTTTGATTAACACCGTCTCGGAGGTAACTGGGAAAAGCTTTATTGTTGACCCAAGGGTTAAAGGAAAAATTAATGTCGTCAGCGCAGAAGAAATTGATGACGATGAGTTTTATCATTTATTCTTATCTATTTTGCAAGTGCATGGGTATATTGTGGTTGAAGGTAATGGATTTTCTAAAATTTTGCCACAATCTAATACTAAAAATAATTCTGCCCAATTATCCAACTTAGCAAACGATAGTATTGTTACTACCGTTATTCCAATTAGAAATGTTGCTGCCAGTCAAATGATTGCTATTTTGCGACCTATCATTTCTAGGTATGGACATCTTGCTGCTTATGCGCCTTCTAATACTATTATCGTGATAGATACGCGTGCTAATCTGGTGCGTTTGAAAAAAATTATTAGTCAGCTTGATGTGGAAATTGATGATGATTATGAATTGATGCCTTTGATAAACGCTTCTGCGGATGAAGTGGCAAAAATTATTAAATCATTGCTGCCAAGCAAGACAAAACAAGCTGCTAACCCATTAACTATTGCTGTTGACAAGGGTAATAATCAGTTAATTGTTGGTGGTGCACCTGCTAAGCGACTTAAAGTGCGGTTTTTGGTTAAAGAGTTAGATAAAGAATCTAATAAAGGCGGCGATACTGTGGTGATATACCTTAAATACGCTAAAGCCAAAGATATTCTGCCCGTCTTACAAAGTATTGGCAAACAGTTAATAGCAGAAGGTAAAAAGAGCGTTAAACAAACAGTTAATATTCATGCAGATGATTCTACTAATTCTATTGTTATTACCGCGCCCAGTATTATTTCTAGCAATATTAAGAGTGTGATTGGCAAGTTAGATATTCGCCGTGCACAAGTTTTAATAGAGGTTATTATTGCCGAAGTCAGTGCTGATGATGCACAAGAATTCGGCGTTCAGTGGGCATCTTCTGATAGCAATGGAGGGGCAATCGGCTTGATTGATTTTACTGGTTCACTAGCGTCCGCATTAACCAGTAAAACAAAAGCACCTGCTCTTAGTAAAGGTGCTAATGTAGCATTTGGAAAATATAACTCCAAGACTAAAAAAGGCTTTGCCGCTATTTTGACAGCGCTTAAAAAAGAAGGAGATGTAAATATTCTTTCCACACCTTCAATTGTTACTATTGACAATGAAGAGGCGAGTATTTTAGTGGGTGAAGAAGTGCCTTTTATTACCAACAAGCAAATTGTGAGTGGTAATTCTAATCCTTTTCAAAATTATGAACGCAAAGACATTGGTATTAAGCTCAAAGTTAAGCCACAAATTAACAATGGCGACACCATTCGACTTGATATAGAGCAAGAAATATCCAAAGTTACTTCACAAGGCGGTGCTTCTGATTTGGTTACTTCAAAAAGAACTATAAAAACCTCTGTTATGGTTGCTAACAACAAAATATTAGTGCTTGGTGGGCTAATAGATGATACTGTTGATATTAATCAATCAAGTGTACCTTTGTTGGGAGACATTCCTATTTTGGGGAATTTATTTAAGTATTCTAGTGAGAAAAAAGTTAAGAAAAATTTATTGATATTTATTCACCCAACTATCCTTACGGATCAGTCGGTTGCCGATACAGTGAGTAAAGAAAAATATAGCTATATTTATAACCAACAATTATTGAATGGCGGCACTAAATTACCTGATAAGTTTTTAGGGATGAAGCTATCGGAAAAAGTAACAAAGGCGGCAACGACAACACCCTCGTCAAATAAAGAAAAATTACCAACATTACAAAGACCTGTAAAAGTTCGGACTCCTGTTAAGAAAAATACCGAATCTCAATTAGTAGAAGAAAGTCTTTATACGGAGGCGGAGTATGGCGAATAACGCCTTACTGCCTTTTGCGTTTGCAAAGAAATTTTCAATTTTGCTTGAAAGTGTAAATAATCAACAAATATTAACTTATTATCAATTACCCGGGGTTGATATTTTGACAGAAATACAGCGTAAATTTGGCGATTATCAGTTAAAAAACGCTACACAAGAACAACTTAGGCAAAAAATCCAACAATGTTATGAATTCAGTTCTGCACAAAACTTGGATCATTTTCAAGACCATGCAGAAAACGATGATGATTTAGACACCTTGGCAATGGAACTGCACAAGCCTATGGAGTTACTTGATAGTGATGATGAGGCACCCATTATTCGTCTACTAAATGCTTTGTTTGCACAGGCTATTTTAGAGGAGGCTTCTGATATTCACATAGAATCTTATGAAAATCGTATTCGTATTCGTATCCGCATTAACGGCACATTGAAACAGGTGTTAGAACCCAGTGTAAAAATTGCACCTTTGTTGGTATCACGCATTAAAATTATGGCAAAGTTAGACATTGCTGAAAAACGCTTACCACAAGATGGGCGTATTGCTTTGCAGTTAGGCGGTAGGGCGGTGGATATGCGTGTTTCTACTATTCCATCTGGCTATGGGGAGAAAGTTGTGCTGCGTTTACTTGACAAACAAGCAGGGCGTTTGCAGCTCAAACAATTGGGTATGTTGGAAACCACTTATGCCGCTATGTTGAGTTTGATACATCAGCCGCATGGTATTTTATTGGTTACAGGGCCGACAGGTTCTGGAAAAACTACCACATTATATGCGGCATTGATCGAACTTAATAATACTGATTTGAATATCACCACCATTGAAGATCCAGTGGAATACTTTATTGACGGCATTAATCAAACACAAATTAACAACAAAGTAAATATGACTTTTGCCAAAGGTTTGCGTGCTATCCTTAGGCAAGACCCCGATATTGTGATGGTGGGTGAAATACGCGATAATGAAACGGCACAAATTGCGGTACAAGCCAGTTTAACGGGTCATTTGGTATTTTCAACTTTACATACTAATACCGCAGTTGGCGCTATCACACGCTTGCGAGATATGGGTGTAGAACCATTTCTACTCTCTTCTAGTTTGAGTGGTGTGCTGGCACAACGCCTAATTAGAGTTTTGTGTCATCAATGCAAACAACCGTGTATAGCTGACACAAAAGAGCAAGAAAAACTCAATATCAACAGTTCTGCCACCATTCACCAAGCAGTAGGTTGTGAGCATTGTAACCATACGGGTTATCAAGGGCGTAGTGGATTGTATGAATTATTAACCATCAATGCAGAAATAAAAACTTTGATTCACAATCAAGCTAGTGAGGCACAAATTTTGGATGCTAGTAGTAATCATTCCACCTTGTTTGAACAGGCTAGGCAATTGGTATTGAATGGGGATACTAGCCTTGATGAAGCGATTAGAGTTGTTTCTTTATGAGCGTTTTTGAATACAAGGCGATTGATATTAATGGCAAAAAAAGCACAGGCTTTATTGAAAGTGATACTGAAAAATCTGCCCGTCAACAATTACAAAGCCAGCAACTGACTCTGTTAGAGGTCAATAAAAGTCAGCGTAAATTGAGTCAGACAACCACTTGGTTTGAGGCTAAATTGAGCGTTGCTGATACGGCTATTATTACCCGCCAACTTGCTTCATTACTGCAAGCGGCAATACCCATTGATGAAGCCTTAAAAACCATTGGACAAAATAGTGGCAAAAAACACATTGGGAAAATTGTCAGACAAATACGCTCTTCAGTAATTGAAGGTCAAAGTTTGGCAAAATCTTTAACATTGAACGCCAAAGAGTTGCCTTTATATTTCATTTCCAGCGTTAAAGCAGGTGAACGCACAGGCGAATTAGGGCGTGTATTGGATAAATTGGCTAATGAGATTCAAAACCAAGAAAAATTTAAAAAGAAAATCTCTGCTGCCTTGATTTATCCTATTATGATTAGCATAGTGGCCATTGTGGTAGTGGTGTCTTTATTAGTTTTTGTGGTACCACAAATTGTGAGTGTGTTTGATGATTCTGGTCAGGCGTTGCCACCACTCACAATTGCAGTGATTGCAGCAAGTGATTTTCTTGCCGATAATATTGAATTAATTATTAGCCTGTTGATCGCGCTGTATATTGCCACTAAATTGGCATTTCGACAAGAAAATATCAGGTCTGCTTGGCAACGATTATTAGGAAAAGCACCTGTGGTGGGTTATTTACTTATCAATGCTAATGCCGCACGCTTTTCTCGCACTTTTGCTTTGTTGCATGAAAGTGGCACACCTGTGCTGGTTGCGTTAACGAATGCCGCTAATTCACTCAGTTATCTGCCGATGAGGCAAGCGATTCTCATTGCTACAGAAAAAGTGCGTGAAGGCAGTACAATTTTTAAAGCCTTACAAGCGCAAAATGCCTTGCCATCTCTGAGTCTTTATATGCTTGCCAGTGGTGAAGCCAGTGGTCAATTAAGCGAAATGCTAAACAAATCAGCCGAAAATCAAGAAGTCGATTTAGACAATTACACCACCAAAATTATTAGTCTATTTGAGCCTTTGATGATTTTATTTATGGGAGGTATTGTATTATTAATCGTTCTTGCTATACTACTACCAATTTTTGAACTTAATCAGGTTAACTTATAGAAAATGAAAAACAAAAAAACAAAAAAACAAGCGGGATTTACTTTAATTGAAATTATGATTGTTGTGGTTATTATCGGTATTTTGTCTTCTATCATTTTGCCAAAAATTATGGACAAACCAAATGAAGCCCGAGTGCAAATAGCCAGAAGCGATATTCAAATCATCAGTTCTACGCTGGATTTATATAAATTAGACAAATTTAATTACCCAACAACCGACGAAGGTTTGGGTGTCCTTGTTAACCAATATTTGAAAAAAATGCCTAAAGATCCTTGGGGTGGTGATTATTACTATCTAAGTCCCGGAGAACATTCAGATTTTGATTTGTATAGTTTCGGAGTGGACAAAAAACTGGGTGGAGGCAATGACATCAACAACTGGCAATAGCAAGGGTTTTACACTTATAGAATTGCTGATTGTTTTATTGATTGTCGGTATTATGGTTTCTATAGCGACGATTAGCATTAAAGCCGCCAGACCCTCAACCACACAAATGCTATTTAATCAAATGAAAAGCCAATTTCACTCGGTTGTTGACTTTTCACAATTAAGAAACATTGATTTACGCATTGATATTGACACGGTTGAAAAAGATAATAAAATTCATTATCAAGTCACCATCCAACAACTCAACCCGAATGATGGAAAATGGTATAAAAATAAAGCCATTGCCCCAAAAGTAATTAAGTGGGAAAATAATATAGTATCTATGAGCGTTGAAACGGTATTTATTGCACCCAATGGCTTTATTACCCCCGCTATTGTTGAGTTTAAACTTGATGATGAAACTTATCAATTTGACACCAGTAAATTATGAGGAAAAATCTCCGACAAACAGGATTTACTTTGATAGAGGTCTTGGTGGCACTCAGCATTATCAGTATTGCATTAATTGGTTTAATTAAACTACAATCACAAAGTGTCAAAAATTTAACCTACTTTAAACAAAAAACCCTTAGCAACTTAGTGGCTTCTAATTTAGCAATAGAAAAACGCTTGATTAAACCCACACTAGGTCGTGCCAACGGTACTTATGTGCTAGGAAAACAAACTTGGCATTGGAAAACTCAAACACGACTAACACACAACACCAATATTATTCAAATATCTTTATCTGTTTTCAAAGACAAAGCTCAAATTGAAGCTAAAAACCCTTTATCAAAATTAGAAATTTATGTGCAAAAATAGCGCCAAACAGACTGGCTTTACTCTGATAGAATTGCTCATTACTATGGTAATTTTTGCCGTGATTTCAACACTATCCTATAGTGCGCTAAACACTTCTATCAAGCAACAAGAGGCACAAAAAATACACCATCAATACTTGATTGAATTACAAAAAACATTGCATTATCTTGAGCGCGATATTACCCAAATATATCAAAAAGAAATTGTGTTGAATAAATCTGGATTTAGTATAAAAAGCATTCAAAATGAGCAACTGCTTAAACTTAATTATTCAGTTCATAAAAAAAAATTAATCCGTTGGGATAAAACTGATGCAGAAAACCCTACCACTTTAACGCTCATTAGCGGTATCAGTAAGGGTAGTATTCGGATATTAGATAGCAATAATAAATGGCATACAAAATGGCATACAAGCAAAACCTATCCAAGAGTTGTTGAAATTAAATTTGAACATCCTGCTTGGGGTGTGATTAAGAAACAGGTATTTATTGATGAATAACACCCGACAACAAGGAGTTGTACTGATTGGCGTACTGATTATCGTGGCATTGATTAGTGCTGTTGTGGCGCTTACTTGGCAACAACAGCATAAAAACTTTATACTCACCCAATACACTCAAACTCAGCAACAAGCTTTAAATTATGTCTATTCTATGGAAAGTTGGGCAAAAGTGATTCTCCTTAGAGATAAAAATATTGAAATAGATTCATTAGATGAAGATTGGGCGACAGAAATCCCCCCAATCCCCGTGCAGGGAGGTCAAATACACGGGAAAATCAGTGACTTGCAAGCAAAACTTAGTATCAATAATATTATCAATATTAAGCCCAATAAGGTTACTTTTAACAATGCTTTTTCTCTATGCCTGAATCGCCTCAATAAAAACTTAGAACAAGTGCAAATGTCAGATTTAATTTTTACCTACATCACTGAACTATTGGCTAATACCCCTGCTCTTAAATTTAAATTTGAACATATTAGCTCACTTAAAAATATTGTGGGTATACAAGCAAAAGAATATTACAAAATAAAAACGCATTTAAATGCACTACCAAAAGACACTAAAATCAACATTAACACAGCTGGAAAGGAAATTTTATCTTGTCTGCATCCTGATTTATCTGAATATTCTGTTGAGGGGCTTATTGATAAAAGGCCCTTTTCCACCCCTAAAAAAGCCCTAGAAGCATTAAAAAAAATATTACCCAATAGTAAAATCAGTAAAGATACTTTTCCAGAATCTTTGAGAGCAACTAGCAGTAATTACTTTATGTTAGAATCCACTGTTAAAATAGGCGATAATACCCTAAGTGCTAAAACAATTTTCCACCGAAAAAACAACAAAATAAACATTATTAATCGCAGTTACCAATCACAATGAACATTATTTACTATTCCAAAACAGGTGAGTTTTCCAAGCCGATTTCCAAATCCTGCAACCAAACAATTATTGCTATTGACAGTCAATTAATCTCTACTCATCAGATAACTTTACCAAAGATGAATGCCGCCAAAGCTCGTAAAGCCATCCCTTTTGCCTTAGAGCCAGAATTGCTTGATGAGATTGATATGCTGGCATTTTTTCCAAAAAAATCCTCCCAACCTAATCAATGGGATGTGTTGGTTATTGCCCAAGAAATACTAGACACTTTAGCAAGAAAATTACAACAAGCCCAATGCCATGTAACTGCTATCGTGCCTGATTTTATGCTACTACCTGTGAAAGAAAATGCCACCTACATCACCCAAGAAAACTTGATCACTTATCGTTATGGCAACCTTCAAGGTGGCTGTTTAACACAAGATTTATTCCACCCACTATTTGACAATACCACTAAACTAACGCCAGAAGACACAAGCTATCATCCTGCTAACACCATAAGCCTCCTAAGCAACCCCCATGATTTGATTAAATATATGCGTCCTTGGCGTATCCCCGCTGTAGTGGCACTAATAACACTGGCGTTATCAACCACACAAGTAGTAATGAACAACGAACGACTTGCCAAACAACTCAAAACGCACAAAACGCACAATGAACAACAGTTTCGCACACTATTCCCAGATATCAAACGCATCGTCAATATGCGCGTGCAAACAAAACAAAGATTGGCATTTGCCATCAAACAAAAATCCGCCTACACCCACGACTTTCTAACCCAACTATCCAAGCACGCACGCACCAACACTCAAGCCTCCAAAGCTATTTTTAAACAGAAAAAACTCACCATATCCCCCCTAAAATGAATATAAACTGGCACACCCTCAATCCACGCGAAAAAAACAGCATTATCATAACCGCTGTCTTATTAATCATGATGGCCTTATACGCCCTAGTTTTTTCCCCTATTTGGCAACATAACGAACAACTACAGCTCGAACTGGAAACAGAAAAAAGCCTCACCACCTACCTACAACAAACCCAACAAAAACTAACCGCACTACCAAACTATCCCACTTTATCCCAACAACAAGCAAAACGACACATTAACCAAATCTTCAAATCACAAGGCATCCTCCTCAATGGCATAGTAATGCAACCCAACAAAAGCATTATTAGCATCAACAGAGTCCCCTTTGAAAAACTACTCAACAGCCTACAAAGACTCAAAAATAAACACGGCATTCTTACCATCAAAACCACCATAAAACGCATTAAACCCAGTATAGTAAATGCCCAATTAACCCTTATTTTTTAGCGATAATCACCGCAAAGGTCTCTACAAGGTTGTGTTTGTGTTTAGGTTTGCTGGAATATTACATGGGTACAAATGTCACATATACTGAGATGAAAAAAAACCCTTGCATAACAAGGGTTTTAAAGGGTTTATGTGGTACGCCCTACACGATTCGAACGTGTGACCTACGGCTTAGAAGGCCGTTGCTCTATCCAGCTGAGCTAAGGGCGCAAATTTTGATACTTTAAGAAGTCACGCTTACAAAAGCAATGCGTGTAAAGGGTCTCTATAAAGTCAAATAAAAATGGTCGGAGTGGAGGGATTCGAACCCCCGACCACCTGGTCCCAAACCAGGTACGCTACCAAACTGCGCTACACTCCGAAAAAACGATAATTATACTGTGTTTACTATTACTAAAGAGTATTATGTTTGATTTATTTTTTTAAGAGACCTTTGCATAAATAGGGATGATTAGCAAAATGACAGATTTTATTAATTTGTGAATTTTTTAAATCCACTCCTAGCAAGGCTAAGGGTGTTTTTAAAAAGTTTTCAAATTGATGAAAGATGGTGTTTTGATGATTATTCATATTTATGCAAAGGTCTCTTTAAGAATATTCAAAATAAGCATTATGCTCTTTGAGTTCCGCTTCATTTGCCATAACTATCTTGATTTTGGCACGATTAGAATCTACTTTTTTGATTGGAGCGCTATTATTTTCTACACCACTACCCTCATTAAATAAGTTGAATTGACCACCTGTCATTGCCAGATAAACTTGTGCCAATATTTTTGCATCTAATAATGCACCATGAACCGTTCGCTCACTAGCATCAATCTCAAAACGACGGCATAATGCATCAAGATTGTGCATACCCCCAGGATTTTGTTGCCTGGAGACTTCCAAGGAGTCAATAATGGCACAAGTATCTTCAACGCGTTGCTCAGTACCCATTAGTTCTAACTCGTGATTTAAAAAACCAAGGTCAAACGGTGCATTGTGAATCACTAAAGTGGCGCCTTCAATATAGTCTAAAAATTCTTCAGCAATTTCTTCAAATTTAGGTTTACCTTTTAAAAAAGAGTCAGCAATACCGTGAATTCGCTTAGAATCACCCACCAAACGCTCAGGCTGGATATATTGGTGGTATTCATTATTCTTAGTAATTTTTCTATCAATGATTTCAGTACAACCGATTTCAATGATGCGATGCCCTTCACTCGGTTCAATGCCCGTGGTTTCTGTATCTAAAACAATTAGTCGTTCCATCGTATTCCTTGTGTTTATTTTAGAGACCTTTGCATAAATAGGGATCATTGAGACCTTTGCATAAATATGGATAATCATCAAAACACCATTTTTCATCAATTTGAAAACTTTTTAAAAACACCCTTAGCCCTGCTAGGAGTGGATTTAAAAAATTCTAAAATTAATAAAATCTGTCATTTTGCTAATCATCCCTATTTATGCAAAGGTCTC
>FPHZ01000136.1_pt1 | contig 20554 bp, 23 predicted proteins | sample 1057321 | NCBI WGS metagenome assembly FPHZ01 (sample SAMEA4473301, study PRJEB15554) | hydrothermal vent metagenome | biome: marine basaltic hydrothermal vent biome; feature: marine hydrothermal vent; material: water | place: Pacific Ocean | collected 2011-06-14/2011-07-23 | depth 1705 m
CCCTAGTAAAGCGGTTACGATGGATTTTTTTGGATCGTCAAATTTTGCCCACTCTATTAATTTTGGGATGATTTCAAATTTATTACCCGCATTGTTGCTTTCGGTGCCTTTGTTGACAACTTTATCAATATGATTGAATTTATTCTTATTTCTTAGGCGTTCTCCAATCGTTAGCGGTTTCGGTATTTCATCAAGAGAATCGCAAATTTCATCTCGAAGCGTGTTAAAAAAATCTTCTTTATCTTGACTTAAACCCCAAAGATGTAACAAAGTTTCATGTTTCCCTTGCAGTTCTGGCAACACCCCGTGTTGCTGATACTTTTCATCAATGTCCTTAAAGCTAGAGTTTACTGAAAGTTGCCAAACCATTTTATCGGGGAGAATTTTGCCATCTTCTTGGTAAAATTTTGCTGCCTCTTTTTTACAATTATCGCTACAAAACCATTTGTCAGAAAATAGCATAATGCCAATGGGTGCTTCCTGTGCTTTCTCCTCAAACTTATCTACAAATGTTGTATTGGGTTTTGCAACTGCTGTGATGTTATTATGGTCAACCCATACTTTAAACTCATACTTATTTCGCCATTTTTCTGGCAAGTTTGTTAATTTGTCTTCTAATTTTTGGACAAATCCTCTGGTAATATTATTTAACTCATGCTCATTTTCCCAAGCATGACTGATAAAGATTAACACAACCCGTTTATCAGCAATCGCTTGTGGCTGAATGTTGTTTTTATTCGGTGTGATGGCTTTTGATGGCTTTTCAATGTTGCGGGAAACTCGGTTATTTGCAAAATCTCCTAAATTGATTTCCAAAATTGCACCTCTGCTTTTAATAGAAGCAGGTGTTTGGATTTGTTCATCTTTAGCAACTTTTTTAAATACCTCGTTAATCTTCTGTAAATTCTTCCTTAAATTAGCATCAGTAATTACCAAACTGTTTTCTTCTTCCAGCCATTGAATAATGTTTATTTTTTCAGGACTAAGACTGTCTTGCCGTTTTGCTGTTTGCACAATAGCAAGCAATATTTGATTAGGTGTGCCGGTTATTTTCCCCGATGTCATTGTTAACAATTCATCAAGTAACTCGTTTGTGTTTGTCATATTATTAATTTATTGTTGAAAAAAAATGTCATTTTATCACAAATGTTCACAATATGTTCACAAAATTAAAAAAACCTCCTAAGACAAAATTCTCACCCTAAACGCTCTACCTTTGAGTTTGTCATTTTGAATTTTCTGCAATGCTGTTTTCACCAATTCCGAACGCACTGCTACATAAGACCAGTTGCTCACCACATTAATCTTACCAATTTTATCCCCTGCAATACCGCCTTTGCCTGTGAGTCCGCCAACAATATCACCTGGTCGCAGTTTTTGTTTTTTGCCACCATCAATTTTTATTGTGGTCATTGTTGGGCGTTTGACAGGCTTATCTAAATAATTATCGCTTGGCAGTGGGCTGCTACAATCGACTAAATCGATGTCTAATAAATCTATTTTGTGTGTTTCTCTGTCGCTATACAAAGTACAGGCGATACCGTGTTTTCCTGCTCTGCCCGTGCGTCCGATGCGGTGGGTGTGGATTTCGGGGTCGTGTGCGACATTGAAATTGATGACCATATCTAAATCGTCAATATCTAAACCGCGTGCCGCCACATCAGTAGCTACTAAAACGGATACACTGCCATTAGAAAAACGGATTAGGGCTTGGTCGCGTTCGCGTTGGTCTAAATCGCCGTGGATAGAAATCGCATAAAATCCATAATAAACCAATTCATCGGCAACATCTTGCGTATCGCTTTTGGTATTGCAAAATACTAAAGCAGAATCAGGCTTATGTTTTGCTAATAATATTCGTAGCGCTTGCATTCGTTCATCATCCGTATTTGTCAGATGAAAATATTGCTTAATAGTTGACTCCTCTTCAACAGATGGCGCTTCAACGATGGTAGGATTACGCATAACTTTATCGGAAATTGATGCGATTTCATCAGGATAAGTGGCACTGAATAATAAAGTTTGGCGATTGGTGGGTACTTTTTCGATAATTAAATCAATAGTATCTTGGAAACCCATATCTAACATTCTATCGGCTTCGTCTAATACCAATATTTTCACACTACCCAATTTAAGCGTGCCTTTGCGTAAATGTTCTTCAATCCGTCCTGGTGTGCCCACGACAATATGAACGCCATGTGCCAAAGAGCCAATTTGTGGTCCGAAAGGTGTGCCACCACAAAGAGTTAACACTTTGATATTATGCACAGCTCTTGCTAATTTACGCAGTTCACTGGCAACTTGGTCGGCGAGTTCTCGCGTTGGACATAGTACCATTGACTGAGCTTTGAATGAAGTTGTGTCTAATTTTTGTAGCAAGCCCAAACCAAAAGCAGCTGTTTTTCCTGAGCCTGTTTTACCTTGACCAATAACATCATCGCCTGACAAAATTATCGGCAAACTCAATGCTTGAATGGGTGTCATTGATTCGTAACCCAAACTGCTTAGGTTTTTTAATAAGTCGGGCTTTAGATTTAACGCTGAAAAATTGGTTGCATTCACGACAAAATACTCGGATAATAATGCGATGAATTTTACGCTTTATACGCTTGCATAGACTATAATAATCACTGTCTATTATGCTTGTGATTGGTTCTTGTCCCCTGAGCTGATAAATAAAAACTAAGGATATGAGATAGGGTGCTATTGTGCAAGCCCGCCTTGCCTTTGGGTATTGAAGCGGGAAGCCTGCGGTACACTTCGAGTTTCCGCCTTGAACCTTATGGTTCAGGTTTAGAACCCGCGACATAATAGACACTCAAATTATAAAAAGAGACCTTTGACTAATGATAACACTCAGGCAATCTTTTAGACAGCAACGAAGCGCCATTCAACCACACGATAGAGAGACATTAGCCAAAACTCTCGCTTTTCAAGTAAAAAGAGAGGTAAAAGTTCAATATAAACAAAAAATTGCTTTATATTTAGAAAATGATGGTGAAATCAACCCAAAATATGTAAAAAAATGGCTAATAAATCAAAGAATTGAAGTTTATTTGCCAGTTTTGGTTGGAAAATCGCTTAAATTCGCAAAAATAGGCGAAAAATTTAAGAAAAATCGTTTTGGCATCGATGAACCAGACACTTCAACACGGCTAAATGCCAACCAAATGAATATTATTTTTATGCCTTTGGTGGGTTTTGATCAAAATAAAAACCGCATTGGTATGGGCGGTGGCTATTATGACCGCACACTGGCTTTTAAAAAACACCAAATAAAATACTGCAATCCAAGACTTATCGGCTTGGCATTTGACTGTCAAAAAGTAGATAAAATAGAAACCCAAGAGTGGGATATACCACTAGATACAGTGATTACACCAACTACAATTTACCGTTAGCGTGTTTTTGAAAGAGTGATTTTAGGGTTGGATTGTCGTTAATTAAATTCATTCCAAAACCTCGCAGCCATCTTACTGACTCGTTGTTTTCTTTATAAATCCAGTTTAGACCTGTCATGGTTTTTGCCATAAGTTCGTTGTCCAATCGGCGTGCTCTGGCATATTTTCTTAAAACAGAATAATTGCCTAAATTCTGTTTATTTGCTTGTAATTGTTTTGATAATTCTTTAACATCGGCAAAACCTAGATTAACGCCTTGCCCCGCTAGTGGGTGGATATTATGTGCAGAATCACCGATTAATGCTAAATTTTCTTTAACATAATCTTTGGCACTGCGTTCAATTAAAGGGAAGGCTTGAATTGGGCTTAATACCTCAAGCTTGCCGAAACGATATTCAACGCCTGCGGACAATCTGTCAGCAAAATCTTCAGTGGATAAGGCTAATAATTCATCGGCAAGGCGAGCGTCTGCTGACCAAACGATAGACGCTTCATTTTTGCTGAGTGGCAATAGCGCGATAATACTGTCAGATAAAAAGCGCTGCCAAGTTGTGTCTTTAAAATCTTTGTCGGTGCGGATGTTACAAACAATGGCTTTTTGCTGATAATTAGTATCGCTGAATTCAATATTTGCCAAATCACGGATACGCGAACGGGCACCGTCGGCACCGATTAACAAGGTGCAATCTAGTTGATATTTATTGTCTAAATGCAATTTATAACCTTGTTCAGTTTTATCCATACCCTCTACTTTGGCAGAGATAAATTGTACATTGGTTGTTGACAATTCAGTAAACATTGCCGATTGAATGCAGTCATTTTCAATGATATGCCCTAAATGTATTGCATTATTATCAGTCGCTGAAAAATCTAAATGACCGTGAGAATTTTGATCCCAAACTTTGGTATCGGTAAAAGCATACTTGCGTTGAACGCCTTTCCAAACACCAATACTTTGCAAAAATGCTTCTGAAGTTGGGGTAATCGCACTAACACGAGTGTGAAAATTACCTCGGATTTCAGGATTGGGATTGTTTGGCTCGATAATAGCAATACTTAAGTTTCGTTTTGCCATAGATAGTGCAAATGCCTGTCCAACCATACCACCGCCGACAATAATAATGTCAAAACTACGCACCCGCCACCGTCATTTGATTAATTAATACTGAGCCTACCTTGATGCCACTGCGTTTGTCCACATCATTGCCAACATGTACGATACCAAGTAGCATTTCTTTTAAGTTTCCAGCAATAGTTAGCCCTGATACTGGGTATTGAATCTCACCATTTTCTACCCAAAAACCCAAAGCACCACGAGAATAATCGCCGGTTGTGCCATTCACACCCTGCCCCATTAATTCGGTAACAACTAAGCCCTTACCCATTACTTTAATTATTTCGTCTAAACCACCATCAAAATTTTCTTTGATAATAACATTATTGACACCGCCCGCATTTGCTGTGGTTTTCAAGCCTAATTGATTTGCAGAATATTGCCCCATCACATAACTTTTAACTCGTCCATCTTCGATGAAATGTTGTTCGCGTTTGAGCACACCATCACGGTCCATTGCTTTGGCACCGAGTGTTTTTTTGGCAAAAGGGTTTTCAAATAAACTAATATCTTCAGGCAGAACAATCTCATCGATGCTATTGAGTAAAAAAGTAGATTTTTTATATTGTGCAGAGCCACTCAACGCCCCCAAAAGATTTGAAAACAATCCGCCTGATAAGCGTGGGGTAAAAATTACGGGGCATTTTTGTGGCTCGAGAGAACGCGCACCAAGTTTTTGCTGTGCTAATTCTGCCACTTTTTTACCAACTGTTTCCGGTATTTCTAAATCATTCGCATCAAGTGCCGTGGTGTATTCATAGGCTGTTTGCATATCATTGCCTCGTTTGGCAATCAGCGAACAATGCAACGAATGTCTTGTACTATTCTCTGAGGCAATCAAATCATTTGAGTTTGCATACAAACCTTCGCCTTGAAAACTGGACACTTCGGCGCCTTCAGAGTTATCAATTTCTTTTTGTGCTAACGCCACTTCCTCACAAGCCTTAGCAATATCAATACTTTGTCGTGCATTCAACTCCCAAGGGTGGTAGATATCCAAATCAGGTCGCTCGAACGCCATTAATTCTTTTGGCGCCAAACCATTAAAAGGGTCTTCTTGAGTGTATTTTGCAATCAAACACGCTGACTCAATGGTTTTTTCAAGACTCTCAGCGCTAACATCAACACTTGATGCGTGTCCTTTTTTCTTGCCAAAAAACACATTTACATCAAAACTTTTATCCAAATGATATTGCAAAGTCTCTACTTCACCCAATCGCACTACCGTAGAAACACCCGAACTTGAACCTAGCGATATCTCGTAATCAGTCACCTGATATTTTTTTAATAACTCAATTGCCCTGTAGGCTGTTTGCTCTAATGACGACATTATTTCTTAACCACCTCCAATGAACGCAATCGGCGAGAATCGGATTTCAACACCTTAAAATGAAAGTCTTGCAATGTAATTTCATCGCCTTTTTTCGGCAAATAAGTCAACTTCGCAATCACCAATCCTGCTACAGTTTCTACATCATCCGCTTCTAACGCACTGCCAAAATACTCATTAAATTCTTCAACAGGCGTGTTGGCTTTAATCACAAATCTATCACTTCCAAAATCAATAATATTATCTTCTTCCGAATCATGTTCATCTTCAATCTCGCCCACAATTTGCTCTAATACATCTTCCAGCGTTATTAAGCCCGCAATTTCACCATACTCATCTACCACAACTGCCATATGCGAATGTTTCTGTTGAAAATCTCGCATTAGTGAGCCCAAAGTTTTGCTCTCTGGCACTAACACTACTTGGCGTAAATACTCTTGAAAACTAAACTCTGTTTTCTTTCCGCTGGATAAATGACCCAACAAATCCTTTGCCAAAATAACACCCTGTACCTTATCTTCTTGGGTGCTCAACACAGGAAATCTTGAATGTGAAGACTTAACCATAATTGCCAATAAATCTTTAGTTGAAATGTCATTTTGAATCAGCACCATTTTTGACTTTGGCACCATTACATCACGCACTTCCATATTTTCAAGTTGCATCGTGCCTTCGATAAGACTTCGACTGTGAGAATCAATAATGTGGTTTTCTTCCGCCTCTTTTAATGCTTGTAGTAATCCATCGTTTGACTGAATCGGCGTGTGGAAAAATCGTTTTTTTAATCTTTGCAAAAAAGACGCTGTTGAGGGAGGATTATCTTCGTTCATTTAAAGTTTAATAAATATTAAGGGGTTATTATACCAAAATCAAGATTTTTTACCACTACGCATCTTTTTTCCTTCTGCGGCACGCTTTTTACGCACTTGTTTCGGATCTGCAATCAATGGTCGATAGATTTCTATACGGTCTTTTTCACGCAAAACTGTGTCTAATTTGGCAATCTTGCCAAAAATTCCTGTTTTGTCTGTAGACAAATCAATTTGTGGGTAAGTTTTAAGAATGCCTGACACTTCAATTGCCTGTTGTAATGTCGTACCTTCATTTACCTCTAAGGCAAGCAGGGTTTGCTTATTTTCTAAAGCATAAGCAACTTCAATTAACATTATTTTGCGTTACATAATTGCTGTGCTTTGGCAAAATCAAGCGTGCCTTCATAAATCGCACGCCCCGTAATTGCCCCCATAATCCCACTCTCTTCCTCATTCAATAACCTTGCAATATCATCCATATTGGTAATCCCACCCGATGCAATAATCGGAATTGAAGTCTGCTTGGCAAGGTTTACCGTCGCCTCAACATTCACTCCTTGCATCATTCCATCTCGTGCAATGTCGGTATAAATAATCGAACTCACACCATCTTGCTCAAACTTTTTTGACAAATCCACCACATGTAAATCCGTCTGCTTCGCCCAACCTTCGGTTGCCACCAGCCCATTATTCGCATCCAAGCCCACAATAATTTTATCAGGAAATTCACGGCACAATTCCGACACAAATTCGGGATGTGTTACTGCCATCGTGCCAATAATCAAATAACTAACCCCTGCCTCAACATAAGTATTCGCAATCTCCATCGTGCGAATCCCACCCCCAATCTGCACTGGCAAATCAGGAAACGCCTGAGTAATCCCTGTTACACTCTGCGCATTAATCGGCTTCCCCTCAAACGCCCCGTTGAGATCCACCAAGTGCAACCGTTTCGCTCCCTGTGTTACCCATTGCTCCGCTATCTCCACAGGATTATCCGAAAATACCGTAGTATCCTCCATCAAACCTTGTCGTAAACGCACACATTGACCATCTTTTAAATCTATTGCTGGAATTATTATCATAATATTTTTTTAATTTTCAGTAAGTGTAGATTTTACAACTTGTTTATTGTGTTTCTTGCAGTTTTCAAAATAAAAATTAATAGAGACCTTTGTATAAATAGGAATGATTAGCAAAATTCAGTTTTTGCCAAATTGGTGATTTTCTTAAACCCAGTCCTAGCAGGGCTATTGCCAAGTTGGTGAAAAATGGATTTTTGATGATTATTCATATTTATACAAAGGTCTCTATGTGTTAATATTGAAGTATTCTCTATTTTTGGCACACTACCTTTTCTTGGGTGGTAATAAATCAGTAATTGTTCCTTCTGCCATTTCCACGGCGAAGGCGGTGGTTTCGCTAAGGGTGGGATGGGCGTGAATGGTAAGGGCAATATCGCTCATTGTGCAACCCATTTCAATGGCTAAGGTTGGCTCGGCGATGAGTTCGCCAGCGTTGGTGCCACAGATGCCCATACCGATAATACGATGGGTTTTTTTGTCAAAAAGAGCCTTGGAAACGCCTTCGCTTCTGCCAATACTGAGACTTCTACCTGAGGCTGCCCATGGAAATTTACCAACTTCATATTCAATGCCTTCGTCTTTGAGTTGTTTTTCGGTTTTACCTGTCCAAGCGACTTCGGGGTCGGTGTAGGCGACGGAGGGGATGGTGAGTGCGTCGAAGCCTGATTTGTATCCGCAAATGACTTCGGCGGCAACTTTTGCTTCGTGGACGGCTTTGTGGGCGAGCATTGGCTGACCAACGATGTCGCCGATGGCGTAGATATTGGGGATATTAGTTTTCATTTGTTTGTCGACTTTAATGAAGCCCCAATCATCCACATTGACACCCGCTTTGTTGGCATCGATTAATTTGCCATTTGCACTACGACCGATAGAGACTAAGACTTTATCAAAGGTATCAGTTTCTGGTGCGCCTTTGCCTTCAAAGCTGACTTTGATACCATCAGTTTGTGCATCCATACTGGTCACTTTGGTGTTTAAGAAAATATTGGCGTATTGTTTTTTAATGCGTTTGAATAGAGGGGCAACGATGTCTTTATCAGCGGCAGCGATTAGTTGGTCTGAGAGTTCTACTACGGTAATTTCACTACCAAGTGCAGCGTAAACGGTTGCCATTTCCAAGCCAATGATGCCACCACCAACAACCAATAAGCGTTTTGGCACATCATCTAGTTCTAATGCATCGGTTGAGTCCATTACGCGTGGGTCATCAAATGGAAATGCAGGGATTTTGGTTACTCGTGAGCCTGCTGCAATAATACATTGCTCGAATTCAATTACTTCATCACTGCCTTTGATGGCAATTTGATTATTAGAAATAAATTTTCCGTAGCCCGTTACCACTTGCACTTTTCTTGCTTTTGCTAAAGCTTTGATGCCACCTGTTAACTTGGCAACGACATCATCTTTGTTTTTTCTCACACCATCAACGCTAATTTCTGGTTTGCTAAAAGTTACACCAAGATGCTGTGCTTCTTTGGCTTCATTAATGATTTCAGCGGTATGTAATAAGGCTTTTGAAGGAATGCAGCCCACATTCAAACACACACCACCCAAACTTTCATAGCGTTCAATTAATACTACCTCTTTACCTAAATCAGCAGCACGAAAAGCAGCGGTATAGCCGCCAGGGCCTGAACCAATAACAACGACTTGTGTTTTAATCATAATTTGCCTCGCGTAAGATTGTATTTAGTTTTGCCATAAAACGCCCACCTTGTGCACCATCAATGACCCTGTGATCATACGATAATGCTAATGGTAATGTGAGTTCTGGAATGAAGTTTTCACCATTCCAAACGGGTTTATTGAATGAACGAGAGACGCCTAAAATTGCCACTTCTGGTGCATTAACAATCGGAGTAAATTGCGTACCACCGATACCACCAAGGCTGGAAATGGTAAAACCTGCCCCTTGCATATCGGCAGGTTTGAGTTTACCGTCACGCGCTTTGGCAGAGGTCTCGCCTAATTCTGTGGCAAGCTCAACCAAAGATTTTTGCTCAACATTTTTAATTACAGGCACGACTAAACCATTCGGTGTGTCCATTGCGATACCAATGTTGAAATATTTTTTTAAGATTAAGTTGTCGCCTGATTCGTCTAAAGAAGCATTGAAATTTGGATGCGCTTGCAAGGCTTGTATTACACCTTTCATAATGAATACTAAGGGCGTTAATTTAACACCGTTGGCTTTCTGCTCTTGTCGGTAAGCTTCCATTTTATCGATATTGACTTCGTCAAATTGCGTAACATGGGGGATATTTAGCCAACAAGCGCTCAAATGTTTGCCCGATATTTTTTTAATTCTTGATAGGGCAACGGTTTCGATGTCGCCAAATTTAGAGAAATTAATAACAGGTGTTTTCGGCAAAGCACCTCCTGTGCCACCTGATAGCATAATCTGTTTGACATAGTCTTTTAGGTCGTCTTCTAAAACCCTGCCTTTGTTGCCTCTGCCCGTTACCTTAGATAAATCAACGCCTAATTCTCTCGCTAATTTACGAATAGAGGGGGAGGCATGTGATGAATTTTGTGGCACATTGGATACAGATTGGTCTAAGGTTTGCGGCGAAGATTTAGGAATCGCTAGGACAGACGCAGAAGGTGTCTCAGTAGCTACAGGTATTAATGCTTGTTCAGTTGTTTCTATTTTCGCTACTTTGCCTGCGCTTTCAATATTTAAAATTAAATCACCTAGTTTGATTTTGTCACCTAACGCAACATTAATATCAGTAACTTTGCCCGCAAGTGGGGTTGGGATTTCCATTGAGGCTTTGTCGCTTTCAAGCGTTATTATGCCGTCATCTTCCGACAAGATGTCGCCAATATTAACTAAAATTTCAATCACTTCTACTTCGTCAAAATCACCAATATCGGGAACGATAACGGGCATAATTTGAGGCTCTACACTAACTTTTTCCACAACTTCTTCAACAATTTCCACCGCACTTTCGATGGTTAAAATAATATCATCTTGTTTAATTTTGTCGCCAAGTGTCACCTTGATTTCAGTAATAACACCTGCAAAAGGTGTGGGGATTTCCATTGAAGCCTTGTCACTTTCAAGAGTTATTATGCCGTCATCTTCTGATACTGTGTCGCCAACGGTGACTAAAATCTCGATTACTTCAACTTCATCAAAGTCGCCAATATCAGGTAAAGGCACATTTTTAATTTCAGACATAAGTCAATTTTTATTGTAATTTTAAAGTGGGTAATTATCGCATAAATATCAATGGTAGCGTATTAAAAGTGGATAATAACCGCCTATGCCAAATGCACTTGCAATTAACGCACTCACTAAAACCTATGCCAACGATTTTCACGCCTTAAAAGGAGTGGATTTATCAGTGGTAGAGGGTGATTTTTTTGCTTTATTGGGCAGTAATGGCGCAGGAAAGACGACCATTATTGGTATTATTTGTGGATTATTAGAAAAAACAGCGGGCGATATTAATATATTGGGCTTGAATCAATCTGATAATGCTGCCAAGGTAAAAAGTTTGATTGGCTTGATGCCACAAGAGTTCAACTTTAACCCATTTGAACCGATTGAAGAAATTCTGGTTAATCAAGCAGGCTATTACGGTATTGGGAGAAATGAAGCACGAAAAAATGCCGAATATTTACTCAAGCGTGTGGAGTTGTGGGACAAACGCTATGATATATCAAAGTCACTTTCAGGAGGTATGAAAAGGCGTTTAATGTTGGCAAGAGCCTTAATCCACAGACCCAAAATTTTAATTTTAGATGAGCCAACTGCGGGGGTAGATGTTGAAATTCGTCGCTCGATGTATGGGTTTTTGAAAGAATTGAACCAAGAAGGAATGACTATTATTTTGACCACGCATTATTTGGAAGAAGCGGAATCTTTATGTCGTAATATCGCTATTGTGGATAGTGGAAAAGTGGTTGAACAAACTAGTATGAAACAATTATTAGCACAAGTTTCTCAACAAGCACTGATTTTAGAAAGTGCAAAAAAATTGATTAATGTTCCAACTGGATTAGATTTTTCAATCACCAAATTAGACGAGTATTCGCTAGAAGTATTGGTGGAATCAAGTGTTAGTATTACCCAAATATTACAAACACTTTCTCAAGAAGGCATCGAAATTGCCCATGTGAGAAGCGCACAAAATCGCTTGGAAACTTTGTTTTTAAATATAGTTAAAAAATAATATGTGGATTCAATATAAAACCATTGCCATTAAAGAAATTTTACGATTTTTTCGTATCTGGTTGCAGACTATTTTTCCGCCGATTATTACCACATCACTTTATTTGTTGATTTTTGGTGGCTTGATGGGAGAGCGCATCGGGCAGATGCAAGGGGTGGAGTATTTACAATTTATTATTCCAGGGATTATTTTAATGACAGTTATTCAGAACTCATATGCAAATACGGTAGCTTCATTTTTTCTAGCAAAATTTAATCATAGTGTTGAAGAAATGCTGGTATCACCCGTGCCTTATTGGATAATTTTACTGGGTTATGTTTCTGGTGGTGTGGCTCGTGGTTTAGCGGTAGGGCTGGGTGTGTTTATTGCAATTTCTTTTTTTGTGGATTTGCAAATTTATAGCGTATTTATTATTTTTATTATCTTTTTCTTAACTGCTGTATTGTTTTCCCTAGCGGGATTTATTAATGCAATATTTGCCAAGTCATTTGATGATATTTCCATTGTGCCCACTTTTATATTGATGCCAATGATTTATTTGGGTGGACTATTTTACAGTGTTGAAATTCTACCAGAATTTTGGCAAAATCTCAGTAGATTTAATCCAATTTACTATATGGTTGATGGCTTTAGAATGGGGTTTTTAGGTAGTTCTACTACCAATATTGTTGATTCAATATTAGTTTTACTGGTGATGATTATGTTGCTCAGCTTGCTGGCTTTTTATTTATTAAAAAGAGGTATTAATAAATAATGCCATTTTCAAAAAATAATTCATTGGTTGAGTGACCATATTTAAGACATTAAAAATCCCATTTTACAATTCAGAAAAATATTTTTATTTTTTCTTCTTGTTGCTATTCTTCTTTTTATTCTTTGCTTTTTTTATTCTTTTTTTAGCAAACAGTTTGATTTTTTTATCGTTATTTTTTTTATTCTTTTTAATTTTTTTGGTTAACTCTTCGTGTTGTAATTTGAGCTCTTTTTTCAATTTTTCTATTTTACTGAGAGCCTTTTGAACTCTCTCAGCTGCAATTAATGCCTCAATTTCTGCCTTTTTGGCAATCCGTATCGCAGCTTTTAGTTGTTTTTTTATGTTTGACATTTAGATGTCCTCCTTGCTTTTATATAAGTCATTTACATTGCCAATAATTTTTGGATCGGGTGCAAAAACTATTTTAGTGTCTTTATTTGCATAATCTAAATTATGCAAAAAATGTCGAATACAATTAATCCTTGCACGCTTTTTATCATCTGATTTTATGGCAATCCAAGGTGAGTCGGCTGTGTTCGTATAAAAGAACATGTCCTTTCTGGCTTGAGTGTATTGATCCCACTTAGTGAGTGATTGTAAATCTATTTCGCTTAATTTCCATTTTTTTAATGGGTCATTTTTGCGCAGGTGGAAGCGTCTTAATTGCTCTTGACGACTGACAGAAAACCAATATTTTGAAAGGGTAAAACCGTCATTCACCAACATCCGTTCTAATAATGGCGCTTGTCGCATAAATTCTAGGTATTCTGAGTTTTTACAAAAGCCCATCACTCTTTCTACACCACCTCTGTTATACCATGAGCGGTCAAATAATACCATTTCTCCATTGGTGGGAAAATGTTTGATGTAGCGTTGAAAATACCATTGTCCTGTTTCTACTCTGGAAGGTTTTTCTAGGGCAATGACACGAGCAGCACGCGGATTAAGATGCTCCATAAAGCGTTTAATCGTTCCACCTTTACCTGCTGCGTCGCGACCTTCAAATAATAAGATTATCTTTTGATTGTGGTTTTTAATCCAGTCTTGTGCTTTTAACAATTCTGTTTGTAATAAATACTTTTCACTTTCGTATTCTTCAACACTCATCTTTTTAGCATAAGGGTAATCACCTGCTATATTGGACAAACTTAATAGCGCATTGCCTGACATTACTTTGTCTTTGTGCATCACATATTTTTTATCTTGTAATTTTTTTATTTGGTTTTTAGCATTTTTCTTGCTAGTTTTTTTTCTTATTATTGACATAATTATTAGTGTGATTAAATTAAAAAAATAAGTATTTGTAGCAAAAAATATTTGCAATAAAATCTGTATATTGTTGTATTATACTATGTTAAATGAGACCTTTGCAGTGCGTAGCCTCCCTTGCGGATAAATAGGGATGATTAGCAAAATGACAGATTTTATTAATTTTAGAATTTTTTAAATTTACTCCTAGCAGGGCTAAGGGTGTTTTTAAAAAGTTTTCAAATTGATGAAAGATGGCGTTTTGATGATTATTCATATTTATCCGCAAGGGAGGCTACGCACTGCAAAGGTTTCTAAAATAACACTTTAAAAAAATATTTGATTTCTAAATGCTTTTTTCCTGTTTAGATAATAACCTTTGAATGTTACTTCTGTGAGTATAAAAAATCCAAAAGCACATCAGAATAATAATATAAGTGGCAATTAAATTTTTATCACTTAAAAAGTAAAAAATTACAGGTGTTATTAGGGTGGCAATCAAGGCAGAAAGTGAAGAAATTTTTAACACTTTAGCAATGAAAATCCAAATTAATGCAAAACTTAAACCCACTAAAATATTCAGTGCAAACAACGCACCCAAGAAAGTTGCCACACCTTTGCCGCCTTTAAACCCGAAGAAAATGGGGTATACATGACCTAAGAACGCCGCCAAAGCAATTAGCGTCATCGTGAATAAATCAACCCCAATATATTGGGCAATTAACACAGGGATCGCCCCTTTTACCCCGTCACCAATTAAGGTAATGGCAGCGGCTTTTTTGCCGCCAATTCTAAGCACATTGGTTGCACCTGGATTGTTTGACCCTTGCGTTCTGGGGTCAGGCAGATTGAGTATTTTACAAACAATAATAGCTGCTGAAATTGAACCAATTAAATAAGAAAAAGTGATTAAAGCAGGTAACATAGCATCTTTGACGAAAAAAATTGAATGTTACTATGGATATTGTATTTATACAAGGCTTAAAAATTGATTGTGTGATTGGTATTTATGATTGGGAGCGAGAAATTCGCCAAGATATTGTCTTGGATATTGAGATGTCTGCTGATATTAAAGCCGCTAGCGAGACCGACCATATCGACCAAACCCTTGATTACAAAGCGGTTTCAAAGCGATTGATTGATTTTGTAACCAACAGTGAATTTCAATTGGTGGAAACTTTAGCGGAGAAAATTACTCAAATTATTATCAATGAATTTAATGTGGAAAAAGTGAAACTAACACTGAATAAAGGCAAAGCAGTGACGGGTGCACAGGGTGTGGGTGTAATTATTGAGCGTTATGCATAGTATTCATATTAATATTGGTTCAAATGAAAATCGTGAGCATAATATTGCACAAGCGATAGACAGCTTGCGAATGAATTTTTTTGAGGTTGAGTGTTCCGACATTTTTGAAAGTGCATCAGTGGGATTTAAAGGCAATAATTTCTATAATGTGGGTATCAATGCAATGACAGATTTGAATATTGTTGATGTGATTAGCGTCTTACATACGATTGAAGACAAACAAGGTCGTGACAGGTCTCAGCCGAAATTTTCTTCTAGGGGTGTGGATTTGGATTTGGTGTTGTATGATGAGATAATTGATGAGAAAAATAACTTGCCGAGAGATGATATTTTGAAATATAATTTTGTACTATCACCGTTGGCACAGTTAAATCCAGAAGGCGTGCATCCGATTGAACAAAAAAAATACACGCAATTAAGTGCAACTATGGACGCATTGAAATCGTATAAAATTGATATTTTAAAACAAAAGGACAAATGATGAAAACAATACTACTTACCCTATTATTCATATTCTCTACTTACACACAAGCCGATGATTACGACGCTGGTATTGATTATATAGTGCTTGAAAAGCCTGTTAAAACTACCACAGGCGACAAAGTCGAAGTGCGTGAATTGTTTTGGTATTACTGCCCACATTGCTACAATCTTGAGCCAACGCTCAATGCATGGGTTAAAAAACTACCCGCCAATGCTCAATTTATTCGTCAACCAGCGATGTATTCTGATAGATGGGCGAAGGGTGCAATTTTCTACTTTGTGCTAGAAAAATTAAACTTGTTGGATAAGTTGCACGAACCACTATTTGATGCCATTCACAAAAAGAAAAATAGCTTTAAATCCAAAGCCAGTTTTATTGACTGGGTTGCCAATTTCGGCGTGGATAAAGCTAAAATAGAAAAAGCCTTTGGTTCTTTTAGTGTGCGTGTCAAGACTAATAAAGCCAAATTAAACACCAAAAAATACAATCTTGAAGGTGTGCCAGCGATTGTGGTGAACGGCAAGTATTGGACTGACGCTACTCACGCAGGCGACCATAATAGGATGCTCGAAGTGGTGGATTTCCTCATCAAAAAAGAAAGCAAACTTGAATGATGTCGTTCTAGTTTTATCAGGGCTTGACCCTAGCGGTGGTGCAGGTATTAGCGCCGATATTGAAACCATTCAACAATTTGGTTTGACAGCGTTGCCGATTATAACTGTGCTGACAGCACAAAATACATGCTCGGTTGCAGAAACTCAAGCAGTAGATTCTGCGTTAATTGTTAAACAATTCAATCATTTGCAAGATGATATTGATTTTAAAGTGGTTAAAATTGGATTGTTATCATCGGTTCAGCAAATAAGGGATATCGCAAATTTGGTGCAAGGTAAAAAAGTGGTATTGGACCCAATTGTTAAATCTAGCAGCACAGATGTTTTGTTACAAACACAAGCAATTAATGCGTTAAAACAAGATTTGCTCCCTTTGGTGCATATTCTTACGCCTAATTCAGCAGAATTATCAACATTATCAACGGCTGAAAATGAACAACAACAAGTGGCATCTTTGCCTTGTGAATGGGTCCTAGTAACAACGACTGATATTTCACACGATGAAATTGAACATCGATTATACCAACAGGGAAATTTACTAAAAAGCTATACTTATAAAAAATTATCAGGTGATTATCACGGCTCTGGCTGCACTTTATCCAGTGCGATTGCCGCCTTAATTGCACAAGATTTATCCATAGAAGAGGCTTGTCAACAAGCATTAAACTACACTTATCAAACTTTGCTACATGCCAAAAGTATTGGTAAAATGCAGAAACATCCCAATCGACTACACAAAAAATTATTATGAGTTTTATCAAAAATTGGCTTCGTGCTGATATTCAAGCAATCAACGCTTACCATGTACCTCCATCAACAGATATGGTGAAATTGGATGCGATGGAATCCCCGTTCCCTTTGGCAGATGATTTAATCGGGCAATATTTAACCTATTTGGCGGACACAGATTTGAATCGTTATCCAAGCCCGAACGCTCCTAAATTGCAACAAACTTTGCGTGAATTAATGAACATCCCCAAACAATTTGGTGTGTTATTAGGTAACGGCTCCGATGAATTAATCCAGTTATTGGCTTTAGCATGTGAAACAGGCGACACAGTTTTGAGTGTTGAACCAAGTTTTGTGATGTATGATATGATTTCAAAATTCACTCGCCTAAATTACCAAAGCGTGGATTTAACTGATGACTTTGAAATCGACCTGCCCGCCATGCTTTCCGCCATCGAAACCCATCAACCAAAACTGATTTTCATCGCTTACCCAAACAACCCAACAGGCAATTCTTTTGATAGAACAACGATTGAAAAAATTATTACTTCAACCGATGCAATGGTGGTGTTAGACGAAGCATATTATGCATATGCCGATGACAGTTTTTTAGCTGATATTGCCAAATATCCTAATTTAGTTTTATTGAGAACCGTGTCAAAAATCGGTTTCGCAGGCTTGCGTTTGGGCTTGTTAATCAGTGCACAAGAAACAGTCAGCCAATTAGACAAATTGCGTTTACCCTATAATATCAATATCTTAACGCAAGTTAGCGCTAATTTTTTACTACAACAAAAAGAAGATATTGATGCAAATGCAAACATTATTTTAAACGAACGCACCAAATTATCATCTGCATTAAACGCAGTCAATGGCTTAAAAGTTTATCCTTCACAGGCAAATTTTATTTTGTTTAAAGCCCCAAAAGCCAACGAACTCTTTGAAAATCTAAAACAGAATGGCGTGCTTATTAAAAATTTAGCCAACACTCACAGACTCTCTGATTGTCTACGAGTTACTGTTGGAAATAGTGAAGAAAATCAACAGTTTATGAGTATTGTGGGGAAATTCTATGATTGATAATAAAACTCTATCTCAATATTGCCACGATTATTTAAAAGCTAGCACATTCAAAGATTATTGCCCAAATGGTTTGCAAATTGAAGGTAAAGCCAACATCAAAAACATCATCTCTGGTGTCAGTGCCAACCAAGAGTTAATCGAGCGTGCCATCGACGAAAAAGCCGATGCTTTATTTGTCCATCACGGTTTTTTCTGGAAAGGCGAAGATCAATGTATCTCTGGCATCAAAAAAAATCGTATCAAAGCTTTATTAGATAATAACATTAATTTATTCGCCTATCACCTACCTCTTGACGCCCACCCCGAAGTCGGCAACAACGCCCAACTCGCCAAACACTTCGGCATCAAAAATGCAACCCCAATCGGCGATACTTTAGTTTGGCAAGGTGAGATTGACATTGCCCTAAATGCATTCTCAAAAATCATTGAGCAAGCCCTAAACCGAAAACCTTTAGTATTTGGTAGTGACAACAAACAAATTAACCGCGTCACTTGGTGTTCAGGTGGCGCACAAAACTATATGCACCACGCCCTTGATGTCGGTGCAGATTGCTTTATAACAGGTGAAATATCTGAACAAAATCCTGCCATCGCCAAAGAAAATAACATTGCTTTTATCGCCGCCGGACACCATGCCACTGAACGCTATGGCGTGCAAGCCTTATGCCAACATTTAAGCAAAAAATTTGACATTAAACATCAATTTATTGATATCAACAATCAAGTGTAATTAAGACCTGATGTTCGAGGGCTTTAGACAACTGCTCAACACCGAATAATTATTAAAGACCTTTGCATAAATAGGGTAATTAGCAAAATTCAGTTTTTGCCAAATTGGTGATTTTTTTAAACCCAGTCCTAGCAGAGTTAAGGCAGGGTTTAAAAAAACTTAGCTTGTTGTCTGAAATTATTGGGGTTTTATGCAATAATATTTTTTTCATGGCAACACCCTTAAAATTAACAATTTGATATGATGCAACTATTTATAATAGACCTATGAGAAAAAAACCAATTGTTACTAATGTAAAAAACATTGCTACCACTAAATTTTTCAATATTCAGTCAATGGATATTGAATTTTCTAACGGGGAACAGCGACAGTATGAACGATTGAAGCCTGATGGCGCTGGTGCTGTTTTAGTGATTCCGATGCTGGATGACGATACCGTGTTAATGATTTATGAATATTCGGGCGGCACAGACCGTTATGAATTAGCACTCACCAAAGGCAAGATTGATGCAGGAGAAACCTCAATTGAAGCGGCGAATCGTGAGTTAATTGAAGAAATTGGCTACGGCGCTAAAAAACTTTCTTTCATCAAAACCATGACACTCGCCCCTGGTTACCAATCAAACTACACACACATTGTTTTGGCACAAGATTTATATAAGGACAGTGCGCAAGGTGATGAGCCAGAGCCGTTAGAGGTAGTAAGGCACAAATTATCCAACCTAGAAAACTTGGTTTATAACGAAGATTTGACCGAAGCCAGGACCATCGCCGCCTTATACATGGCAAAGGCAATTATCAAAAACCAACCTAACAGATTATAGAGGCAAGGTCTCTATAATTTAGACCACGATTATGTGTAATATTATCATTCCTGAGGCATTTATTATTCGTACTCCTGACACACCTTTTCCCGATATTACTTTGGCATTGGATGAGCCTAACGGTCTGATTGCAATTGGTGGGGATTTGTCATCTGAGCGATTAATTAGTGCTTATCAACAGGGGATTTTTCCATGGTATAGTGAGAATGAGCCCGTGCTTTGGTATAGTCCAAATCCACGAATGGTAATGACTCCTGACAAATTACACATTTCCAGAAGTTTAGCAAAAGTGTTAAAATCTAAGCAATTTGAAATCAAAATTAATACCAATTTTGATAGCATTATTCATCATTGTAAAAGCGTGGTACGCAAGGAGCAAAACAGCACTTGGATTGATGAAGATATGGTGCGTGCTTACAGCGAGCTGCACAAGCAGGGCGTGGTGAAATCGGTGGAAGTGTATCAAGATAATCAGTTGGTGGGTGGACTGTATGGCGTGAGTATGGGCAGGGTGTTTTTTGGTGAATCAATGTTTTCTTTGGTGAGCAATGCGTCAAAAGTTGCTTTTGCATATTTGGTGCAAAAATTAGGCTACGAACTGATTGATTGTCAAGTAGAAAGTGCGCATTTAAAAAGTTTGGGTGCATTCAATATCAAACGCGATGTGTTCATTCAACAATTACAGAAATTACTGTTAAAATAGTGTCAAACTATATTAAAAGGACGACTATGAAAAACTTTATTAAACTAACAGCGTTAACATTTTTTATTCTTAGCATTGCTGCCTGTGGCAAAACGGGTGATTTAGAACATGTGAAAACATCGTCATTCGCAATAAATATCACACATACTGC
>FPHZ01000072.1_pt1 | contig 18917 bp, 16 predicted proteins | sample 1057321 | NCBI WGS metagenome assembly FPHZ01 (sample SAMEA4473301, study PRJEB15554) | hydrothermal vent metagenome | biome: marine basaltic hydrothermal vent biome; feature: marine hydrothermal vent; material: water | place: Pacific Ocean | collected 2011-06-14/2011-07-23 | depth 1705 m
ATTGATGATTCGTGCAGGGCTTATCTCTAAACTCGCTTCGGGCTTATATTCTTACTTGCCGATAGGTCTTAAAGTTTTGCAAAAAGTTGAGCAAATTATTCGTGAAGAAATGAACAATTCAAACGCACAGGAAGTGCTGATGCCAGTGGCACAACCTGCGGAGTTGTGGCAGAAATCAGGACGCTGGGAGCAATACGGTGCAGAGTTGTTGCGTTTTAATGACCGTCACGGCAGGGAATTTTGCCTAGGACCAACACATGAAGAAGTGATTACGCATTTGGCAGGGCAATATCTGAATAGTTACAAACAATTACCGATAAATTTTTATCAAATTCAAACCAAATTCCGTGATGAAATTCGCCCTAGATTTGGGGTGATGCGTTCGCGTGAATTTATTATGAAAGATGCGTATTCTTTTCATTTGGGGCAAGACAGCTTACAAGCGGAATTTGACAAAATGCACGACACTTATTGCCGAATTTTTGAGCGACTTGGTTTGGATTATCGCCCTGTGTTAGCGGACAGTGGCAGTATCGGCGGTGAAAACTCGATTGAGTTTCATGTGTTGGCAGAATCGGGTGAAGATGCGATTTGTTTCTCTGATGAATCGGATTATGCGGCGAATATGGAAAAAGTGGCTTTTTTTGAGCAAGAGATAACTGGTGCACCAAGTGCCATCGAAGAAAGTGTATTAACTAAGAAAAAAACCAGTATTGAAGAAGTGGCTGAGTTTTTAAATATCAAAGAATCAGACTGTATTAAAACTTTAATCATTAAAACTAAAAATGGTTTCAAGGCGATAGCATTGCGCGGAGATCATAAATTAAATGAAATAAAAACGCAAAATTTATATGGTGAGTTTGAATTGGCAAGCGACGAGGAAATTAAAAGCCTAGGGCTGAAGAAGGGGTTTATTGGCATTAAAGACTTAAAGATTAATACACCTGAAACAGGTAATTTTGGCTACACAGAATACACTGATAAAAATACTGAATACATTGATTTGATTGTAGATTATTCAGCCAGCATAATGTGCGATTTTGTGTGTGGTGCTAACGAATGGGACAAGCATTTAACGGGTGTAAATTGGACGGATGTTGAATTTGAAACAGCTGATTTACGCGACGCCATTGAAGGCGATGATTCTCCAGATGGCAAAGGAAAATTAGTCATCAAACGCGGTATTGAAGTTGGGCATATTTTTCAGCTTGGCAATAAATATGCCAAAGCAATGAACGCGAATGTTATCAGCGAATCAGGCAAAGCAGAAACAATGTTGATGGGTTGCTATGGTATTGGTGTTACCCGTGTGATTGCCGCAGCTATTGAGCAAAATTATGACGACAGAGGCATTATTTTTCCAGCCAGTATTGCCCCGTTCCAAGTGGTGATTGTGCCGATTAATTACACTAAATCAACCCGCGTTAAAGAATTAGCGGATAATTTGTATCAGCAATGTTTAGACGCAGGTATTGAAGTTTTATTGAATGATAAAAAAGAACGCGCTGGCATTATGTTTGCTGAAAGTGAGTTGTTAGGTATTCCGCATCGCATGGTATTGAGCGACACCCATGCAGACAATGGCAATATCGAATACAAGGCAAGAAATAATCCTGATAAAGTCGAAGTGCTATTTGATGAGGCATTGGCTTATCTGCAAAGACAATTGGCATAGATGATTTTTTTACAATACATTCTTCCACAACATTGGCTTTCGGGGCTAATGTTTCGTTTTGCTCGTATTGAAAACAAATGGATTAAAAATAAATTTACCCATTGGTTTGTTAAATCTTACAAAGTGGATTTATCGCAAGCAAATCGTGAAAAAGTAGAAGACTATATAAGTTTTAATGACTTTTTTACCCGTTCTCTGAAAGCGGGTATGCGTCCAATTGGCAAAGGTTTGATTAGCCCCGTTGATGGCACAGTATCACAAGCAGGAAGTATTAAAAATGGGGATTTAATCCAAGCCAAAGGCAAAAAATTTACCTTAAAAGCTTTGCTTGGCAATGATACTAATTTTAAAGATTTCACCACAATTTATTTATCCCCAAGTGATTACCACCGCATTCATACGCCACTTGATGGCAAGTTATTAAAAATGGAATATATCGGCGGAGATTTATTCTCAGTTAATAATCAAACGGCTAATTCAGTGGATAATTTATTCGCCAGAAATGAACGCGTAGTTTGTTATTTTGACACTTACACCATCATTTTGGTCGGTGCGATTTTCGTCGGCAGTATGGATACCGTATGGCACGGTCAAATCACTCCACCTTACGGCAAACAATTCAGTGTGGATTATAGTGATAAAAACATCAGTCTTAAAAAAGGCGAAGAATTAGGGCGTTTCAATATGGGCTCAACCATTATCTTATTGAGCAACACTCATCAGTTTGATTGTCAACCTAGGCAAGTGGTTAAGATGGGTCAATCTTTGTCAGTCTAACCAGCTTAATCGTTCTATCGGCAATTTGCACTATGTCAATCAGAATGCTGTCAATTTTTATACTCACATCGCGTTTTGGAATGCTTTGTAATTCTTCCAAGATGAGTCCATTTAAAGTTTTGGATTTATCAACACTAAGATTGGTATCTAATATTGCATTAAGTTCACGAATACTCACGCGTGGATCCACCAAATAACTACCATCTTCTTGTTCAACCACTTCTGCAATACTTTCATTTTGGTTGGAGGTAAATTGACCCACAATCTCTTCTAAAATATCTTCCAAAACTACCATGCCTTTGACTTCACCATATTCATCGACTACCAATCCCAAGCGTTTTTTCTGCGTTTGAAAATGCTCTAACTGATGAGATAGGGAAGTGCCTTCTGGCACAAAATAGGGTTCGTGGATTATTTGCAAAACATTTTCAACACTAAACTCACCTTTGGCATACAAATTCACCACATCACGCATATGCAAAACACCAGTAATATTATCATTTGACGCATCATGAGTCAGTAGGCGTGTGTGCTGTGTGCGTTGTAATTGCTTTAAAATTTCATCAGGTTTATTGACATCAACACTGACTAATTCATGCTTAGGAATCATAATATCTTCAACTTTTACTCTTTCTAAATCGATAATATTGAGCAACATTTTTTGATAATTTGAAGCAATAATCGGCTTAGCCTCATTCACCACCATTTTCAACTCTTCCGAACTAATATTATCAGAAACATCTTTTTCTTTGATGCCGAGAACCGTCAAAATACCTTTACTTAATTGTGCAATCAACCAAACAAAAGGCTTAAATATTTTAATCAACAACTCAATAATAATGGATGCAGGTAGGGCAATTTTTTCAGGGTTTTTGGCAGCAAAAGTTTTAGGTGTGGTTTCTGCAAAAACCAAAATCACAAAAGTTAATGCTAAGGATGCCATCACCACTGAGCCATCACCCCAAAGTTTGATAGCTAAAATGGTTGCGATACTTGAGGCAAAAATATTGACCAAGTTATTGCCCAACAGAATTGTGCCAATTAGATAGTCTAAGTTGTCCAATAAACGCTCGGTGCGTTTGGCTTTTTTATTGGTTTTAGCAAGTGATTTTAGGCGATAACGATTAATCGCCATCATAGAAGTTTCAGTTGATGAAAAAAACGCAGAGGCTAAAATCAACCCAAATAGGGCAATAGATAGCCAAAAAGTTGAAAGACCTTCCAAGTATTAATTCAGGTGCTTAAAAGTTTTTAACCCAGGATAAATCGCATTTTCACCCAATTCTTCTTCAATACGAAGCAAACGGTTGTATTTAGCCAAACGGTCAGAACGAGAAAGTGAGCCTGTCTTAATTTGTCCACAGCCTGTTGCCACTGCCAAATCAGCAATCGTTGTATCTTCTGTCTCACCAGAACGATGTGACATTACACAAGTGTAACCCGCGTTTTCAGCCATTTTCATTGCTGTAAAAGTCTCACTTAAAGTGCCGATTTGATTGACTTTAATCAAGATTGAATTGGCAATGCTTTTGTCAATACCTTGTTTAAGAATTTTACTGTTAGTTACGAATAAATCATCCCCAACCAATTGCACTTTATCACCAATTTTTTTGGTTAATAAATCCCAGCCATCCCAATCGTTTTCATCCATGCCATCTTCGATAGAAATTACTGGATATTTCTCTACCCAGTCTGCTAAATAATCTACAAACTCCTCAGAAGTCAATGAACGATTTTCAGAAGCAAGATTATAGGTGCCATTCTCATAAAACTCAGAACTCGCCGCATCAATACCGATAAAAATATCTTTACCCGCAACGAAACCTGCGCCTTCAATCGCTTCCAAAATCACTTTAATTGCATCTTCATTGGAGGATAAATCCGGTGCAAAACCCCCTTCATCGCCAACAGCTGTATTCATACCTTTGGCTTCTAAAACTGTTTTTAATTTATGAAACACTTCTGCACCATAACGCAATGCCTCTCTAAAAGTCGGCGCACCTGCGGGGATAATCATAAATTCTTGAATGTCCACACTGTTATTTGCGTGCTCACCGCCATTGATAATATTCATCATTGGCACGGGTAATTTATAAGTATCACCCAAATCAAGTGTATTATACAAAGGCTTGTTTAAGGCATTTGCATTAGTATGCGCTGCCGCAAGTGACACTGCTAAAATTGCATTTGCACCAAGTCGTGCCTTAGTTTCTGTGCCATCTAAGTCAATCATCGTTTGATCAATTTTAGCCAAATCCCCAATATCAAAACCATTCAAAGCCTGTGCAATTTCCGTATTAATAAAGGCTACCGCTTTTAAAACACCCTTGCCCAAATAACGAGATTTATCACCATCTCGCAATTCCAATGCCTCGCGTTCACCCGTCGATGCACCTGATGGCACCATTGCACTCCCCATTATGCCATTTTCCAGAATAATATCTGCCTCAATGGTCGGGTTGCCTCTGGAATCTAAAATTTCTCTTGCTTTAATGTGCTGTATTTTCATAAGTTTTTTGGACAAAATTTGTATTGTAAGTTAGTATTGGTTTTGTAAGTTATTTGTTCAAGTAATAACGCTAAATATTGTGTGGCTGAAACTAAAGATTGAGACAAATTACTTTCATCTTTATCGTCCATATTTATAACACACAAAATTTGAATTAAATCGGCTAGTGAGTGGCAAGAAATTTCAATATTATTTTCAACCTCTTGATTTAATAAATGTATTGCGTAAAAAATTGCAACCATCGCATTTTGGTGATTATGTGTTGCTTTCAATGCTTTGAATTCTTCAACCTTTAAATATTGATTGAGAGGGCCTATTTTAGAAACAGGGGTTTTTAATGGGGAAGCATGTAAAATATGTATCGCTATATTTGCTATTTTTTTATAAAAATTTGCTTCACTCAACACAATAAAGGCACTTTCTTCACTTAATTGAATAATATCATTACAATCGTTTGCTATTTTTGGATGTCCAACAGTAATATCTCGAAGTTCTCCAGTTATACCTGTAATATTTTCATAAAAATTTTTGATAAATGTGTAAAGACTACTATCTTGAGAATCCATAAATGCCTACATATGTGCTTAAGAAAATAATTTAGCCAATTTTTTTCCAGCGTTAGCAGCCGATTCAAGACTTTTTTTATTTGTGCTTAATCCTTGCAACGCACCACAAGGTTGATTTGGCATAAGTATAGGCACACGAGATATATTCTCAGATTTAACTTGATTGAGAATAGTGCTATTTATTTTTCTAATTGCCATAAGTATGTAATTTTTACTAAAAAATGATAATTATACTATAGTCTTACCCCTATATAAACCCTAATCCAAAAGTAAATATGAAGTTCATGTTCAAAAAAACGACTTCATCTTACCAAGGAAGGAGTCCGACTCGGGATGTTGTTTCTTCCCACACGAACCTGAAAATTCTTCTAATAATTTCTTTTGTTTGCTGCTTAGATTAATTGGTGTTTCAATCTGCACTTGGCAAATCAAATCACCCATCGCACCTCCACCTTGCAAGATGGTTACACCTTTGCCTTTGAGACGAAATTGACGACCTGTTTGTGTGCCTTCAGGGATTTTAAGTTTTAATTTACTTGTCAAAGTTGGCACTTCAACCGTGCCACCCAAAGCTGCCACTGCAAAATCAATTGGCACAGAGCAATACAAATCGTTACCGTGCCGTTCAAAAATATTATGTGCTCTAACATGAATTTCGACATACAAATCACCACTCGGTCCGCCGCGTTGTCCCGCTTCACCTTCGCCAGTAACACGAATACGATTGCCAGTATCAACACCAGCAGGTATTTTTACTGATAATGTTTTCTGTCTGCGAACGATACCTTTACCATTGCAATCGCCACAAGGTGAATCAATCACCTGGCCAACACCTTTACATTGCGGACAAGGTTGTTGCACGGCAAAAGGACCCTGTTGCATACGCACTTGACCAGCACCGCGACAAGTGCCACAAGTTTTGGCGCTGGTACCTGGTTTAGCACCAGAACCATGACAAGTATTACATTTTTCTCCTTTAGGAATACGGATTTTAACGGTTTTTCCTTCGGTAGCCTCTTTCAAGTCAATCTCTAAATCATAGCGTAAGTCCGAGCCTTGATTATTGGCTTGTTGTTGACGACCACCGCCAAAAATATCACCAAAAATATCACCAAAACCACCGCCACCACCAAATGGATTACCACCGCCACCTGCGGCGCTGCCATTTACACCTGCGTGACCAAATTGGTCATAGGCTTGGCGTTTTTCCGCATCAGACAAAACACTATAAGCCTTTTGAATTTCTTTAAAAGTCTTTTCTGCCGCCTCTTTATTGTCTTTATTTCGGTCAGGATGGTGTTTCATTGCCAAACGCTTATAGGCTTTTTTTATCGCCTTTGCATCCTCACCTTTAGTAATACCAAGTACCTCGTAATAATCTCTTTCTGCCACTTATATATCCTCAATAAATAGTAAAAAACCCCCTGTAAACAGAAGGTTTTTTACTGAATGATAAAAAACTATTTACTTTTTATTGTCATCGACTTCTTCAAAGTCTGCATCAACAACACCATCATCGGCTGCACCTGCATTCGCTGCATCGGTAAAGCCATCTCCACCTTCTGCACTAGCACCTGCTTTCGCCTGTGCTTTCTCAGTCAAAGGTTGTGCCGCTTCACTCAAAGATTGAACTTTAGCATCCATTTCCTCTTTATCTTCGCCTTTCATTGCTGTTTCAAGTTCTTCAATCGCTGCATTAATTGGAGTCTTTTCATCTTCTGAAACCTCATCGCCCAATTCTTCTATCATCTGCTTAGTAGAGTGAATCAACGAATCTGCCATATTGCGCGCAGTCACCAACTCCTGGAATTTCTTATCTTCCTCAGCATTTGCTTCTGCGTCTTTAATCATTTTCTCGACTTCTTCATCTGATAAACCACTTGACGCTTTAATCGTAATACTTTGCTCTTTGCCAGTATTTTCGTCTTTCGCAGAAACATTCAAAATACCATCGGAGTCAATGTCTAAAACCACTTTAATTTGCGGTTGACCTTTTGGTGCATTGGGAATGCCTTCGAGGTTAAATTGACCTAAAGATTTATTTGCACTTGCAATTTCTCGCTCACCTTGCAAGACATGAATTGTTACTGCCGATTGGTTATCCGCTGCGGTTGAAAAAATCTGATCCGCATTGGTTGGAATTGTTGTATTTTTCTCAATCAACTTCGTCATCACTCCGCCCATTGTTTCAATACCCAGCGATAAAGGCGTTACATCTAACAATAAAACATCGTTAACATCACCCCCTAAAACACCCGCTTGAATTGCTGCACCCATTGCCACCGCTTCGTCAGGGTTAACATCTTTCTTAGGCTCTTTGCCAAAGAATTTCTGCACTTCTTCCTGTACCTTCGGCATACGCGTAGAGCCACCAACGATAATCACTTCATCAATATCTTTAGCAGTTAAATCTGCATCTTTCAATGCAATTTTACAAGGGTCGATTGAACGCTTAATTAATTCCTCAACCAATGATTCTAACTTAGCACGCGTGAGTTTGATATTCAAGTGCTTAGGGCCTGATGCATCTGCTGTCACATACGGAAGATTAATTTCTGTTTGCTCAGAGGAAGACAGTTCAATCTTGGCTTTTTCTGCCGCTTCTTTTAAACGCTGCAATGCCATTGGGTCATTTTTTAAATCAACACCCTGCTCTTTCTTAAATTCTTCAACCAAGAAATCCATAATGCGCTGGTCAAAATCTTCACCCCCTAAGAAAGTATCGCCATTCGTTGACAATACTTCAAAATGCTTTTCACCATCAATATCTTCCATTTCAATGATAGATACATCAAATGTACCGCCACCTAAATCATACACAGCAACGGTTTTATCACCTACAGATTTGTCCACACCATAAGCCAATGCTGCCGCAGTTGGCTCATTAATAATGCGCTTAACCTCTAAGCCTGCAATTTTGCCGGCATCTTTAGTGGCTTGTCGTTGTGAATCATTAAAGTAAGCAGGAACAGTAATAACCGCTTCGGTAACTTTCTCACCAAGATAATCTTCGGCAGTTTTCTTCATCTTGCCAATCACCTTTGCAGAAATCTCAGGGGCTGCCATTTTCTTGCCATTCACCTCAACCCATGCGTCACCATTGTCCGCCTTTACAATTTTATAAGGCACCAAATCAATATCTTTTTGCACCGCTTTTTCATCAAAACGACGACCGATTAATCGTTTAATTGCATATAAAGTATTTTCAGGGTTGGTAACTGCTTGACGCTTGGCTGACTGCCCAACTAAAACTTCTTCTGAATCCTTTGGAAATGCAATAATAGACGGGGTAGTGCGATCACCCTCAGAGTTTTCAATAATTTTCACGCTACCACCTTCCATAATGGCAACACATGAATTCGTTGTACCTAAATCAATACCGATAATTTTTGACATTTTTTTCTCCTGTTTTTTGTTATTTGTGAACCTTATGTAAGGACGCAAAAAATAATTTCAAGTAAATATCTAAAAATAAATATTGAGCCTTAAGAGCACCTACAGAGACCTTAGTAAAATTTAAGAAATGCAGAAAACAAACTTTTTAGTTGATAAATAATTGTTTGAAATGTAGGGTACCCCTAACAACCTAAAATATTCATCAAAAAGCGACTTTTCATTTTATAATAAATTTAAAAAAATAAGCCAGAACCCTTGATATGACTAATTTTTTAAAATTCATTCTAAAACAAAAATTCATCTTTTTGCTAAACACCTTAGGTTATTAGGGGTACCCTATACTTTATCGCCAAATATATTGGCTTCAATGGCGTCAACATTATTTTTTGAAAATGGTATTATAGGTAAATCTTATATTTATTTATCCTAATTTAAACTATGAAAATCTATTTAGTCGGTGGTGCCGTTCGTGACAAATTATTAGGTATTGCTAATGATGATACCGAAAGGGATTGGCTCGTTGTCGGCTCATCGCCTGAAGAAATGTTAGACTTGGGCTACCGTCAAGTGGGCAAACAATTTCCCGTATTTTTACATCCTGGCACACAAGAAGAATACGCACTTGCCAGAGTAGAACGCAAAGTAGGAAAGGGCTACAAAGGCTTTGAATTTGACACAAGTAAAAGCGTCACACTTGAACAAGATTTATCGCGTCGAGATTTAACCATCAATGCCATTGCTGAACGCAATGGGGAATTATTCGATCCTTTTAATGGACAAGCCGATTTGAATAACGGCTTACTCAAACATGTATCCGAGGCATTCAGCGAAGACCCTGTGCGTGTTTTACGGGTAGCACGCTTTTCAGCACAGTTTAAGAAATTTGGCTTTAAAGTTGCACATTCCACACACCAACTAATGAAATCAATGGTGGACTCAGGCGAAGTAGATGCACTCACTCCTGAAAGAGTATTCAAGGAATTGGAACGCTCGTTATTAGGTGCCACCCCTTCGGTATTTTTTAAAGTGTTATTGGCATGTGGTGCGTATAAAAAAGTATTTTCCTTACTAGAAGCACCCACTAACCAAAGTCATCAAAATCCATTCGAATTTTTAGACAATTTAGTTACTACCGAGCCGCAGATAAAATTCGCTATTTGGTTAAAAGATGAAAAATCAACCGCAATTACTGAATTATGCAAACGCATTAAATGTCCAAAAAAATACCAAGAAATGTCTAAACTCGTTAACCAATATCATCACTTTGCCAATCACTTTGAGACACAATCTAGCGATGATATATTTGATTTTTTTGCAAAAACTGATGCACTCAGACGACAAGAGCGATTTGCAGAGTTGCTTACAACTTTTGAGTTATTAGGTATTGATGTTAGTCGTATCATTGAACTCAGAGACTTGCTAAATGCAATTGACACTTCTAGTCTCGATAAACATAATATTGCCCAAGTAATTCAACAGCAAAAATTATCCATTATTGAATTATTTTGTGGTTCTTGTTAAAAATAATGGGTAAAAATCTATTAGAGACTTTTGCATAAATAGGAATGATTAGCAAAATGACAGATTTTATTAATTTGTGAATTTTTTAAATCCACTCCTAGCAGGGCTAAAGGTGTTTTTAAAAAGTTTTCAAATTGATGAAAGATAGCGTTTTGATGATTATTCATATTTATGTAAAGGTCTCAATATAACGGTTCGAGCAGTCGGTCATCCTAAAGTTTTAATACCAAAACAATTGGTTAGTCTACGCTTGGATGCTGAAATACTTGCACCTTTTAAAAGAACAGGCAAAGGCTGGTAAACGCGTATTAATCACTAAGATTTTCTACAGGATGTCCTACATACACCCAAGCAGGAGTGCCTGATGTCATTTTTCCTAATACGCGTTGATAGTCGCTAACTTCATATTTGTCGGATTGTGCTAATTCTTCGGGTGTGATTTCAAAGACTTTGCCTTGCACGATTTCGCCTTGATTGACAACTGCGATTGGATGATGGGTTTCTCCACTGAGCTTCACTACATCTTTGTCTTGGATTTCGAGTATTTCTAATTTATAGTCTAGTAATTGGTCGTCGTAGCCGATTAATTCACGCCCAAAAGTTTTTATTTGCACAATAGGGGTTTGTAGTGTGCCGTAAGAAAATAGTAACTCTACCTTCATAACTCCCTCCCCACGCTCAAAATAACAAGATTTTTCACATCAATCAGGCGTCCAAAAGCATGCTCAACCTCTTGTGAGGTAATGTTTTTGATTTTATCTGTGAAACTATCAAGATAATCTAAAGGTAAGTTGTAAAAACCAATGATAGAAAGATAGGTCAAAATGTTAGCATTACTCGCAGTTTCTAAAGCAAAACCACCGATAATATTGTCTTTTCCATCTTGTAATTGCTGTTTACTTAAAGGATTGTTAATAAAATTATCCAGTGTTTGTAGTGCAATTTTTTTGGCTTCGTTGGCTTGTGAATTTTTAGTTTGCAAACGCATCAAAAATAATCCGTTTGACTGCATTAAACTAAAATAACTATAAGCTGAATATGCTAGGCCTTTTTTCTCTCGGATTTCATCGCTTAAAATCGAAGTCAATCCACTGCCACCAAAAATATGATTGCCGAGATACAAAGGATAATAGTCAGGATGAGAGCGGTTTATGCCGACTTGTCCGATTAATAAATGCGTTTGTTTTGAGGGGAACTCAATATGGGTTTTATTGCCATAATTAGGTGCTAAAAGTTTAGCATTGACAGGGGGTTTTTTGCCACTATTTAGACCGTGAGAGATTTGACGGGCAATTTGTTTTGCCTTAACTTTGCTTACATCACCTACCAAGGCAATGGTAAGATTTTTTGCCACATAAAACTGTTGATAATGTCGATTTAAGTTTTGTATTGTGATATTTTTAATGGTTTCTTTTGTGCCAATAGTATTGTGTGCATAGGGGTGTCCGTCAAATACTACCTGACTAAAAGCAAGTGATGCCACGCTAGATGGTGATTGTTTGCTAGCCTTGATAGATTGTAAAATTTGACGCTTTTCACGGGTAAGGTATTTTTGTTCAAATCTCGGTTGAGTAATGACTTCGGTAAAAGTAGCTAATGATTTTCTGAGAATGGATTCCCTTGAAAGTGTGCGTAATGACACCATTGACATATCTTTGAGCGAGTGAGTAGAAAACTGTGCACCGACCGATTCAAAGGCGTTAATAATTTGCTCTTCATTGTGATATCGAGTAGCCGTACCCAGCAAATTATTGGTTAAAAATGCCAGCCCATATTGTTTGCCATCTCTGCTACTAGCGGCATCAAAAGTCAATGACACATCTAAAATTGGCAAACCTTTAGTTTGCACGAATAACACTTTTGCACCCTCAGGCGTGTACCAATGTTGGATATCAAGTTTGGCGTGTGCATTTGCCGTTAACAGCAAAAATAAAAATAAGATTCTCATTGGGTGCCTTGTGGTATTAATTCAACCGAGTTAGAATGTGAAAATTTTAGATATTGTTTGGCAGCTTTTGCAACATCTTTTGCACGAATGGCGTTCATTTTATCCACATAAGAAAATAATTTTTCAATATCTAGCCCAACGGTTGAAAGCATTCCTAAATAATAAGATTGTGTAGAAATACGGTCTTGCTCAAAAATAAACTCAGCTTCAAGTTGTGTTTTTGTGCGTGCTAACTCATCTTTAATCACATTTGGATTTTTAATCAATTCGATTATCTGTGTTTTTATTGCCGATAAAACTACTTCATTACTAACGCCCTTTGCAGGGATAAAGCTAATGGTGAATAGTGTGTCATATTTGTCATACAATCGATAACTGACGCTAACGCTAGATGCAATTTGCTGGTTTCTAATCAGCCTTTTTGATAAGCCATTATCCAAAACATATGCCAACATATCCAACGCATACGCCTCTTTTTCATTGGTTTTTAAACTCGGAACAGAAAAAGATAAAATATAAAAAGGTAACTCAGCTTTCAGTTTTAACGCACGCGAATGACCTGTTTTTGCGATAGACATTTTATCGCTATTAGCAATCTTTAGATTATAATGATATTCGCCAAAATACTGTTTTGCCAATGCAATCACTTCATCGGCTTTGACATCACCAACAACAACCAAAGTCGCATTATTCGGCGCATAATATTGCTCATACCAGTCACGCAAATCTTGCAAAGTATAAGATTCTATGTCTTTTTGAAAGCCAATAATCGGTGCATGATAAGCACCGTTTTTATCAAAAGAAATGAAATTAAGATTTTCATACACTTTGGCATTTGGATTATCTTCTACACGCATTCTGCGTTCTTCAATTACCACCTGTCTTTCCTTGCGTAATTCTTCGTCAGAAAAAGTTAAATGACGCATTCTATCGGCTTCCATCTTGATGGCTAATGCCAATTTAGACTTGTGCATTTTTTGATAATAAGCCGTGTAATCCTTACCCGTAAACGCATTTTCACTGCCGCCATTTCTAGCAATAATCGCCGAAAATTCCCCCACTTTATAATCCTTGGTGCCTTTAAACATCATATGTTCCAGCATATGCGATATGCCCGTATTGGGACGCGATTCATCACTGGCACCGACACGATACCACAATTGCGAGATAAATACAGGCGCACGATTATCGGTTTTAACAATGATTTTTAGCCCATTTGCCAAAGTCGTTTGTGTTACCTTATTTTGTTTTAATTCACTTGCATTGATAAAAACGCTTTGAAATAAGAGAAAGGATAGTAAAATCAATTTTTTTTGCATGGCAGTATTATAGTGTTTAATTTTTTCAAAAGAAACAAAACCAACAATAAAGTTGGAAAACCCGCTTCTTTAAAAGAACGCTTGGTTAAATCTCGCCAAAAATTAGGCGCTGGATTATCAAGTCTATTGCTAGGCAAAAAAGCCATTGACGAAGACCTGCTAGAAGAACTTGAAACCCTGTTAATTACTGCCGATATTGGCATCAACACCACAGACAAAGTCTTAGACTCAGTGCGTAAAAATGCGTCAAGAAAAACCCTGAAAGATTCTAATGAACTGTATCAATTCTTAAAAAACGAACTGGCAAAACTGTTAATTGACGACAACCAACTAAGCACCGAACAACAAGAAACCTTTGTGATTTTAATCGTCGGCGTGAATGGTGCAGGCAAAACCACCACCATCGGTAAATTAGCAAAAACCTTCCAAAATCAAGGCAAATCAGTGATGTTAGCCGCAGGCGACACCTTCCGTGCCGCCGCTGTTGAACAACTCAAAGTCTGGGGCGAACGCAACGACATTGCCGTTGTCGCACAAGGCACAGGTGCTGACGCTGCCTCCGTTATTTTTGACGCCTACCAATCCGCACAAGCCAAAAATATTGATATTCTCATCGCCGACACCGCCGGTAGATTACACACCCAAGGCAATTTAATGCAAGAACTAGAAAAAATCAAACGCGTCATCAGCAAACAAAATAAAGCCGCCCCCCACGAAGTCATGCTCGTCGTCGATGGCGGTGCAGGACAAAACGCACTCAACCAAGCCAAAGAATTCAACAAATCCGTCACACTCAGCGGCATCAGCATCACCAAACTCGACGGCACCGCCAAAGGTGGCATCGTCTTTGCAATTTCCGACGAACTAAAACTACCTATTCGCTATATCGGCGTTGGCGAAGGCATTGACGACCTCAAACCATTCGTTGCCACAGAATTTATTGACGCTTTATTTGATTAGGTCGTAATTTAAGAATGTTTTACTCTGAGTACTTTTTTATATTTATCCCTAATCCAAAAGTAGAGATTGCAAAGATAGTGCTAGGTTTGTGATTTCTATTTTTGGATTGGGGTTTCTTGCTTTATACCATTTTTTAAAAATAATGACAAAGTGAAAAATCTCAATGAACTTGTTAAGTTTTTGTCGGTATTAAAATTTCGTTGTCATTAAAATCTCTATTTTTGGATTGGGATATAATAATATGACAAATTACGATAAATTTAAAGCGCTTCACTGTCAAAACACGGCTTTTATTTTGGGCAACGCTCATAATGTGCATTCGGCACTTATTTTTGAGAAATTAGGTTATCAAGCGATTGGCACTTCAAGTGCTGCTATTGCTTCATCATTAGGATTAGAAGACGGTGAAAAAATGCATTTTTCTCAACTTGTTGAAGTGGTAAAAAGCATTGTTTCTAAAATCAATTTACCCTTAACCGTTGATTTAGAAGGGGGTTATAGTAGGAATATTGATACCCTTTGTGCAAATGTTCATACACTTGCAAAACTGGGTGTAGTAGGCATAAATTTGGAAGATTCTATCACTGATGGCAAGAGAAAAATTGTTGACGCACACAGTTTTACCAATGTCATTCAACGAATAAAATCATATCTTGATATGCACCATATCCAAATGTTTGTCAATATCCGCACCGATTTTTACATAATGGGGCTAGATAGCCCGCTGAAAAATACACTTAAGCGTATTAAACTGTATGAGCAAGTTGGAATTGACGGTATATTTGTGCCTTGCATTACTGACCTAAACGATATAGAACAAGTGGTATCCGCTACTAAACTTCCCATCAATGTGATGAGTGTGGCAGATTTAATTGATTTTAATACCTTGTCTAATATTGGCGTTAAAAGGGTTAGCACTGGCCCTTTTAATTACCATATAATGATGCAATTTTTTGAAAAAAATGCACAAAAAATTATCAATGCAAATACCTTCGACCCTTTATTTCAACAATGAAAAGAATACACTGCTTGATGCCATTTATACATTCTCCCTTAAATCACACCGAGGTTTTTAGATGTCCTTAACTTTTAACGAAAAATATGCACTTGTTCAGTCAAAATCGCTATCTCCGTATATAACGGCAGTTGTAACCACAGGTATTTTTTGCCGTGCATCTTGTCGAGCAAAGCAACCGAAAGCGAAAAATGTGGTTTTTTACGACAGTCCGAATGATGCGATTAAAGCGGGGTTTCGTCCTTGCAAAATTTGCAAACCAATGGAAATTCAAGGGAAAACGCCGGATTATGTTGAAAAAGTTATCCACCAATTACAAAGCGATCCTTATTTAAAAATCAAAGATTATGATTTAAGAGAGCAAGGTATTGAGCCGAATAAAATGCGTCGCTGGTTTAAAACTAACCACAATATGACCTTTCACGCTTATCAGAGAATGTTGAGGATTAACAAGGCTTACAACCAAATTAAAGGCGGAAATTCGATTACCGACACCGCTTTTGGATTGGGTTATGAGAGTTTAAGTGGGTTTAATCAGGGTTGGAAAAATATTTTTGGCAGCAGTAACAAAAATACCCAAAAGACGGTGATTAATATTATTCGCTTTCCCACTAAAATTGGCACTATGTTTGCTTGTGCCACTACACAAGGCTTATGTTTGTTGGAATTTAGCGATAGGCGGATGTTGGAAACTGAATTTAAGGATTTGTGCCATCGATTAAACGGTGTAATTTTGCCGGGAAATAACCGACATTTGGATTTAGTGCAAACACAGATTGCAGAATATTTTGATGGTAAGCGTCAAAATTTTGAGATTGATTTGCAGATGGTAGGCACTGACTTTCAACAACAAGTTTGGCAAACACTGCTTAAAATTCCTTATGGTAAAACTTGGCATTACAAATATGAAGCAGAATTTATGCACAAACCCAATGCTGTTCGTGCAGTTGCCAGTGCTAATGGTTGTAATAAAATCGGCTTAATTGTGCCTTGTCATCGTGTGATTGGCACAGACGGATCGCTCAAGGGTTATGGTGGTGGATTAGACAGAAAACGATTTTTATTGGATTTAGAGAGCATAGGTGGGTAATATGACAGAAAAATTTTCTTTAAAAGACCAATTGTTCAACCAACAAAAAGTGGGTTATTTGGCATCGCGCATTAAAAATGTTTATCCTCAGTTTGAAGAACAGCAATTTAACGCCCAAATCTTACAACAATTCCCAGCATTAGAGCTTAAACAACGCATTAGTTGCATCCGAATGCAATTGGAAAAACAACTGCCAAATAAATTTGAAAGTGCTTTAACTGTTATTTTAAATGCCTTACCAGCAGAACTTGACCCCAGCAAAACAGATGATGATTTTGGTGATTTTATCTTTGCACCCTTGTCTGATTTTGTGGCAAAAAATGGTTTGCAAAAGCAATATTTATCCTTGTCTTTCAAAGCACTCGCAGAAATAACCAAACGCTTCAGTTGTGAGGACAGTATCCGTTATTTTATCAACGCATACCCCGAAGAAAGTTGGGTTTTTATGCAGCAGATGTCGCAATCTGACAACTATCATCAACGGCGATTGGCATCCGAAGGCTTGCGTCCGAAATTACCTTGGTGTATTGGTATTAATATCGATTATCAAAAACCCCTTATTTTATTAAGCCAACTGCATAATGATGACACTCGGTATGTGGTTCGTTCCGTTGCCAATCACCTAAATGATATTGCCAAAATTGATGCATCGTTGGTGATTCAAACCCTTAAAAAATGGCAAATAGAAAACACGCAAAGCAAAAAAGAATGGGATTTTTTAAGCAAACATGCACTCAGAACACTGGTAAAAAAAGGCAATAAATCCGCCTTAAAATTACTTGGTTTTAACGCCAATCCAAAAATTACTGTGCCTAATTTCAACCTGAAAAAATCAACCCTTTGTCTGGGTGATTATTTGGATTTTTCATTTGTTATTGATGCACAAAAAGAGGAAAACTTAATGATTGATTACAAAATTATCTACCCAACCACCCATCAAAGGGTTTCTGAAAAAGTGTTTAAAATTAAACAATTAAACATCAAACAAAACACCAGTGTTCCTATGCAGAAAAAGCATTTATTTAGATTAATGACTACCAAAAAATTGCACGCTGGTAAATATCAAATACATCTGCAAATCAATGGTAATATTTTTGGAAAAGCCTATTTCATTTTGAATGTGTAATACTATTTTCAACAGTAAAGCCCCTGTGTCATTACCTTTTGTAACACGGTCATCGCTAAATGCAACAGCCCTATTACCAATCGCAATAAAGGCGTTACCTAAGCAATAACCTCTTGACTTTTAGCAATAAGATTGGCAGTCGAAGGCGGTGTATAGCATTTCTTTGTTTTGCTTTATATTATCTTATGAATAAACTTGCCCTTATTGCCCTTATTATCCTTACTCTCCCAAGACCATATTGTCAAAACAAAAGTACCTTTAGGTTTGGTAGGTTTAGACTTTTGCTCTGAGATTATTTTTTGCATTTCTTTTAGAAGCTCGGATTCATCGCATTTTCTTTTTGCTTGGCAAATAATAACTTTTAAACAATCGCTTTGATTTTCAACCAACTTTCTGAAATCTTTCGTTATGTGACTCATTTCAACGGACATCTCTATTTCTACAGCCAGAATAAAATCTCTAGTGTCTTTTTCAACTTCCCAAGATAAATCAAAACGATTATGGCTGCTTTCGTCGCACTTGGTTTGGTATTCTGATAAAGCGCCCATGGTCTTCTCCGCTCGAACACTAAAGCCTCTTTTAAAACCTGCTAAAGCAAGGGCATTCTTTATATCGGCATTCTTATTTTTTCTGTACCATTTTACTGGTAGTTCATATTCTTTACCCGTTGCTTCTTTAAACACACGCTTAATAAGAGCCTTATGTTCATTGGTTGCTTTGCCTACGGCATCGATAATATCTATAAATTCTTGATAAGTAACTTTCATCTTTTAATCCTGTAAATTGTAAATCGCACAATATAAACTATCTCATACCATTTATAAATGGTGTAACACCTGACTCCTTCCTCCTTATAATTCAAAATACTGGTCTGAACCGAAATCAACAAGAACCTAATCACCGCAGGTGAAAGTTTCTTATATTGCCTTAATCCAAAAGTAAAAACCCTTCTTTTGGATTAGGGCATTAAAAACCAGAAAAAATAACTTTGCCTGGAAGTTCTTCTGAATAAGAA
>FPHZ01000161.1_pt1 | contig 18150 bp, 13 predicted proteins | sample 1057321 | NCBI WGS metagenome assembly FPHZ01 (sample SAMEA4473301, study PRJEB15554) | hydrothermal vent metagenome | biome: marine basaltic hydrothermal vent biome; feature: marine hydrothermal vent; material: water | place: Pacific Ocean | collected 2011-06-14/2011-07-23 | depth 1705 m
ATTTTAAAATAATGCCAATAATGGCGGATTTTATCAATTTTAGTCATAAGAGCAGCAATCCGACGCGTCTAACATCACAGAGTAATAAATTAAAACTGCGACAAGCCGATTCAGTGCTCATGCTTTCAATGCCAATCCCCATTTGTTGAATGGCTACTTGCTGTTTTGGGTCTAAAAATCGACTATTTGCACCCGTACCAACAAGCAATATATCAATATCATCTTTTGAAGAAAGGGGAAATAATGTCATTTTATTTAACTGCTCTAAAGTTATGTCAATAGCACTAGCATAGTAGTTTGTTGAGATAAAACAAGGTGTAGAAAGACTTGCGTGCAACAAAGTAATCTCACCCTTATCTACAGAAATGATGCTATTTTGCTGATTGTCTTGCTGATTAAATTCCACGAAAAATATTCTTTGATAACGATGTGATAGATGTGATAAGGGTTGATTATACCTATAGGTACCAAAAAAACCCCAACACAATTTATGAAATACATAAAACAACCTTTTTTCTACCAAAAAACTCGTCAAATAGCAGGCTACCCACCTTATTTTTGGATAGAAAATGGACTATTTCCTGTATTCCCTAAATCGCACTGTGCTTTCTATGGACGCCCTATAACAATTACCGTGTAAAATTCCATTCTTTTAAAAAATACAAAATATTCATGTCAAACTCTAACGAAATAGATGCATTTAACGCAGATTTATCCAGTGGTTTAGCCGCTTTTGATTCCAAAAACTTTTCTATGGCGTATCAATTATTAGCCCCGCTCGCCGCTCAAGGCAATGCCGAATGCTTATGGCGACTTGGTATGATGCAGATGAATGGTTTAGGCATGGTGGAAAATCAACCGTTAGGCTTTGAGAATTTTATGAGTGCAGCTGAGCAAGATCATGCGTTTGCACATCATATGGTTGCCGTGGCCTATATGACTGGTGAAGGTGTTGAAAAAGACATTGCTAAGGCGATTGAGTGGTTTGAAAAGGCAGCTGAGTTTGATTTACCGGGGGCGATGTATGCATTGGGTATGCTGTACGAAGACGGTAAGGAAGTTGAAAAAGACTTAGAAAAAACCCAGTATTGGTATGACAAAGCGGAAAAAATCTCATGAAGTCAAGATTTGCCCCTTCCCCAACTGGTTATCTGCATATTGGTGGCGCACGCACAGCGTTATTTGCTTGGGCGTATGCAAAAAAACAGCAAGGTAAATTTGTTTTGCGTATTGAAGACACGGATAAAGAGCGTTCTACGCAGGCATCTGTGGATGCAATTTTGGATGGAATGGAATGGTTGGGTTTAGACCATGATGAAGGGCCGATTTATCAAACAGAGCGTTTTGAGCGTTATGGTGAAGTGATTCAGCAGTTGTTAGATGAAGACAAAGCCTATTATTGTGAATGCTCAAAAGAGCGTTTGGATGCGCTTAGAGAAGAGCTGATGGCAAAAGGCGAAAAAGCGATGTATGACGGTTGTTGCCGTGATAAAAAAATCACAGAAGGTGTGGTGCGTTTTAAAAATCCATTAGATGGCGTAGTAACTTTTGAAGATGTGGTAAAAGGTAAAATTTCTATTGCCAATAAAGAAATTGATGATTTAATCATCGCTCGAACTGATGGCACACCGACTTATAATTTAACAGTTGTCGTTGATGATTATGACATGGAAATTAGCCATGTGATTCGTGGTGATGACCATATTAATAACACCCCGAGACAAATTAATTTATACGAGGCATTGAATTGGGCATTGCCTAAATTTGCACATTTACCAATGATTTTGGGCAGTGATGGTGCGCGTTTGTCAAAACGCCACGGTGCTGTGAGTGTGATGGCGTATAGAAATGCAGGATTTCTGCCTGAAGCATTGTTGAATTATTTGGTGCGTTTAGGCTGGTCACATGGCGATCAAGAAGTCTTTTCACTTGATGAAATTGTGTCGTTATTTGATTTGAAAGATATTAATAAAGCTCCTGCAAGTTTCAATGAAGAAAAATTATTGTGGCTTAATCAAGAATATATTAAAAATTCAACTCCTGAGCATTTGATTGAAAATTTAGAATGGCATCTCAACGAGCAATCGGTAGATACCAGTAACGGTCCAGAATTGAGTTTAGTGGTTAGTGCTTTACAAGGGCGTTCAAAAACTTTGGTAGAAATGGTGAAAAGCATGAGAATGTATTACCAAGATTTTGAGAATTTTGATGAGAAATTAGCCAAAAAACAATTTAAAGATACGACACCTCTTGCAGTATTGTTAGAAAAATTAACAGCATTAGATACTTGGCAAGCTGATGAAATTAAAGGCTGTATTAAACAAGTCTGCGATGAGTTAGATATTGGTTTTGGTAAAGTAGGACAGCCGTTTCGTTTGGCATTAAGTGGCAATGGTGATGCAGGTAATATTGATGCAGTGGCTGAATTAATCGGCAAGGAAACCACGCAAAAACGCTTAGAAAAAGCCATTCAATACGAGGAAGCCTAAAATATTCATCAAAAAGTGATATTTCATTTTGAGACTTTTGCATAAATAGGGATGATTAGAAAAATGACAGATTTTATTAATTTAAAAAAACCAGCTAGAGCCTTTGATATGACTAATTTTTTGAAATTCATTCTAAAACAAAAATTCATCTTTTTGCTAAACACTTTGGGTTATTAGGGGTGTCCATGAGTGTTAATTTACAACAATTACGACGCGAATTCACCAGCATGGGTATTGTGCGTGCTGATTTAAGCAGCAGTCCTTTTGAGCAGTTTAAAATATGGATAGAGCAAGCAGTTGATGCCAATCTCACTTTACCAAATGCAATGAGTTTGGCAACCAGTGATGATAAGGATGTTGGTATTAGAACTGTATTATTAAAAAATTTTAATGAAAAAGGTTTTGTATTTTTTACCAATTACAATTCTAAAAAATCTAAGCAAATCGATAACAACCCAAAAGCCGCAGCTTTATTCCCTTGGCTGGATTTAGAACGCCAAGTGAAAATATCAGGTTCAGTAGAAAAAATCTCAACGATGGAATCCATAAAATACTTTGCATCACGCCCGAAAGACTCCCAACTCGGCGCTTGGGCATCCGCACAATCGTCAGTTTTAAGTTCAAGACAATTGTTGTTATCTGAATTTGATGCGATGAAACGCAAGTTCAACAAGGGTGAAGTACCTTTGCCTGATTTTTGGGGCGGGTATCGTATCGTACCAGAAACTATTGAGTTTTGGCAAGGTAGAAAAAATCGCCTGCACGATCGTTTTGTTTACACACGAAAAGACGGCATATGGGAAATTAACCGTTTAGCGCCTTAAGGGCTTACCCGATCGGATTATTTTGATAACTGGTTTTGTATTGGGCCGTTTGCCTGTCCAAAATTCAAAAGCCGCAGCAGCTTGCTCAACCAACATCCCCAAGCCATCAACAACTCTTGAGGCGTTGTTTGTTTGCGCCCAATCCATAAATGGCGTGATTTTTCCATACATCAAATCATAACAAATTGCGCCATCAGCAACACCTGCAGGAATATCCAACATTTTCCCGTCAAGTGATGCACTGGTTGCATTGATAATCACATCAACCGATTTTGACTTCACTTTTTCCAAGCCAAAGCCACAAGTTTTACCATATTTAGCAAAATCATTGGCTAAGGCTATTGCCTTGGAAGCAGTACGATTAGCAATCATTAGGCGTTTAGGTTTTTGCTCTAATAAAGGCAGTAGAATACCACGAGTTGCACCGCCAGAACCTAAGATAAGAATGATTTTATTTTGCAAATCAATACCCAAGTTTTTGGTTAAATCGTTTGTCAATCCAATGCCATCAGTATTTTCACCGATACGCGTATCGCTATCGCCTATTACTTTGATGGTATTAACTGCCCCTGCAGTTTGGGCGTTAAGTGTATGTTGTGTAGCAAAATCAAAGGCATTGATTTTAAACGGTACAGTGATATTAAAGCCCACACCGCCCTGCTCAATGAAGTCATTTGCTGATTGTACAAAGGCATCAATTGGTGCCAATTCCTTGGTATATTCAACTTCCACGCCCGTCTGCTGCGCAAACATTGTATGAATAATAGGCGACAAACTGTGTTCAATGGGATTACCAAAAACAGCTAATTTATACATTGCTAATTGTTACCGTCGGCATCAGGGGTTGTGTCAATCTTATTGCCAGACTTATTGCCAGATTCAACTTTGGCTTCTTTTTTTGCTTTCGGCTTAGTCTCAGGTTTTTTGGTTTCAGTTTTCATTTCCTTTTTAACTGTTGGACTCCTTTCTTTTCTGGTTTCTATCTTAATCTCTGTTCTAGCCTCGGGCTTAGTCCCAGATTTCACCTCTTGCTTAACTTCCTTCTTGGGCTCAGGCTGCTGCATTTTAGGTTTTACCTGTGGCTTTCCCTGAGGTTTCTTTGTTGTTTTTTCTTGTAACTTAACACTATCATTCTTAGGTTTTTCTTGTTTTACCCGGGCGTTATTATTATTTGTCTTTGGTTTATTCTGAGGCTTCGGCTTTTGACCTTGCCTCTGATTTTGTTGTTTATTTTGATTGTTTTTATTGCTTTTCTGATTATTTTTGTTACCTTGTTGTTTATTCTGCTGCTGTTTTTGGTTATTATTCTGATTGTGATTACGGCTCTTATTGCGATTTCTATTGCGATTTTGGTTGTTATTATCCTGCTTTTTATTTGACTGCTCTTCCTTTTCATTAACACCAAAGAATGGTTTAATCGCATCCCAAAAAGAAACTTTAGACTTGCTCCTATTGTTGGTATTAGATTTAACTTCTTTATGTTCAGGAACACGCGTAGTTGGGTGATTGGTATTAATCGCCGGCACTTCTCTTGCTTCGTTCAAACCATTGTCTGCAAGGATATTTTGCGGCTTGGAAATACCCTGATAACTCTTGTGATGGGGTTTTTTATCGCCTTTTTGCTTATTAATATTGAAGTTCGGAAATTGCATATAAGGATTAGGCAATAAAGTAATTTGTATCTCGTGTTTGTTTTCTAAGCGAATGATGTCACTGCGTTTTTCATTTAATAGATAGGTGATGACATCGACGCTGGATTGAATGGTTAATCGTTGTGTTTGACTAGAAGCGTTACAACCATCTTCTAATTGCCTAAGGATGCTAAGGGCAAGGCTTGGAACGGTTGGTGTAGTGCCACGACCATCACAGGCAGAGCAAGTCTTTTCTACCGATTCTGTGACAGAACTCATTAAGCGTTGTCTTGACATTTCTAACAAACCAAAACGAGAAATCCCACCAATTTGAATACGCGCACGGTCTGAACTTGTGGCTTTTTCCATTGCTTTTTCGATTGACCTTTTGTGTTCTTCAGAAGTCATATCGATAAAGTCAATCACCACCAAACCACCAATATCTCGTAGTTGTAATTGTGTAGCAATCTCTTTAGCGGCTTCTAAATTTGCATTATAAGCCGTGTCTTCAATGTTAGAACCTTTGGTTGCACGCGCAGAGTTAATGTCAATTGCTGTCAATGCTTCCGTTGGGTCAAAAACAATAGTTGCACCTGATTTTAACGATACTTCGCGGTCAAAAACGCTTTTAACTTGCGCTTCGATACCCATATGATTAAACAAAGAATGCTCAGAAGAGTCAAACTGTTTAACACGGTCCAAATAGTGCGGTAGTACGAAACTAACGAATTCTTTAGCATTTTGGAAAGTAGCTAAATCATCAATGATAACGCTATCAGTGTCCCCTCTCAAATAGTCACGCAGGGTGCGGATAACAATGTCACTTTCTTGGTAAACTAAAAAAGGGGCTTTGCGACTTTCTGCCGCAATATTGATTGAACTCCATAATTCTGATAGGTAATCCACTTCCCATTGTAACTCATCTAAACCCTTACCAGATCCCGCAGTACGAATGATTAAACCTGAATTCTCAGGCAAAGAGATTTTATTAATAATTTCTTTAAGTGCTGACCTGTCTGATGCTGTGATTTGTCTTGAAATGCCGTGACTTTTCGCGTTGTTCGGCGTCAAAATCATATAAGCACCCGCCAAGTTGATGTAAGTACTTAACGCTGCACCTTTATTACCGCGCTCTTCTTTTTCAACTTGAACGATAATCTCTTGACCTTCTTTTAAAACATCAGAAATAGCAAGTTTGTCGCCTTTCGCTGTTGCATTTTCACGCAATATTTCACTAACTTCTTTAAAGGGTAAAAAGCCCTGCTTTTCTTTGCCGTAATCGACAAAAGCAGCCTCTAGTGATTGCTCAACACGGGAGATTTTTCCTTTGTAAATGTTGCCCTTATGTTTCTGATTAAGGCTGGTTTCTATATTTAAATCGGTAAGTTTTTTATTCTTGATGATTGCAACTCTGATCTCTTCTGAGTGCGTTGCATTGATTAAAATTTGATTCATGGTTTAGTCCTTGTATAAGGGGCGCCCCAAAAGCCCCGGTACAATTTATGAAACACATAAAACAGGCTCTTTTCCACCCAAAAACTCGTCAAATAGCACGCTATTCTCCTTATTTTTGGATAAAAAAGAACCTATTTTCTGCATTCCCTAAATCGCACTGGGGTTTCTGGGGTGTCCTGAGGCCTTTTTTCATGCATAGAGAATCAACACTGCCGTGTTGATATTGAGCTTTAGTGTGATTTATTTGATACATAAAAAGTTTCAAAATCCTATTTTCATTAGGTTACTGGGGTTGTTATCCCCTTTTTTAGTTTGTTGTTTATTAAAACGAACAAACTTATATTCTCTATTGCAGGCAAAAAAAGCCAATTGTTTAATTTAATATTGTTACATCTGCGATATTTCGTCTTGCACCCAAAATATCAAATTCTTTTACTGACTAGTGATTTGTTACAGTTTCACTTAAAAGTGTTTTTAATTATAACAGAAAACGCTTGTTAGGCTGATTTTTGTTGTGGTTTTTATTGACTCAAAGTGCGTCCGCCATCGACACTGATAATTTGACCCGTGATATAGGGAGAATTTGCCAAAAATAAAACTGCATTGGCAATATCTTCTGGTGACCCTTGTTTATTCAAAGGAATTTTATTTAGCATCTTATTTTTTTGCACACCATCTAATTCTGCTTCATTCTCTGGCCATAAAATTGAGCCTGGGGAAACGCCACAAACTCGAATATCAGGTGCCAATTCTTTTGCCAAAGTCTGTGTCATCATCGAAATCCCCGCTTTGGAGATGTTATAAATTGCGTGATTTTTCAAAGGGCGTTGCGCATGAATATCGACGATATTGATAATGCATCCTTGATTTTTAGACAAAGTTGCCGACAAAGATTGCGACAAGAAAAATGGTGCCATAACATTGGTAGCCATTATTTTTTGCCAATCGCCTTCACTCGCTTCTTGCATCGGCGTCGGGTAAAAAACTGACGCATTATTCACTAATACATCTAATTCATTAATAGAATTTGCCAATATTTTGACTGCTTGAATGTCAGATAATTCTGCTTGCACAAGACTCGCAGAATCTGTGCGCACTTGATTTAACTCATTCATCAGTGCTTGCGCTTCTTTGTTGGAATTACGATAATGGATAATAATCGTATAATTGTGTGCGTGGAGCGTTTTGGCAATTTGTGCACCAATACGCACTGCACCTCCTGTAATGAGCGCTGTTTTCATATAAATAATAAAGATGCCAACTATGGTAGAATGATGCAAATTTTAACTGATAGCGGTTAAAAGAATGTGTGAATTTTATTTTTTTAGTATGGTGGCGTAATGGATACTTTTAACGATGTTAAGGAACTGGTGTCTACGCTTAAACGCGAAGAAGGGCTGATTTCTGAAATGTTTACCAAGAGAAAAGCGCTTAATTATAAAAAAAGTTACGCTTTGAGTTTGGTTGATGATAATAAAGAGAGGATTGATTTTCTTTTGCAAAGATCTGTTATTAGAGAAAATGGAGGATTTTTAGAGATTGACGATCAATTTTTAGAGTTTTTTGAACAGGTGCTTGATGTTAATGAAGAAATTAATCTTTCTTATATTGATGAAAATATTAAAAGCATTAAGGAAAATATAAATTATTACCTTAACGAAAAGAATGAAAAGCAAGGCTACGGCTATCTTCGATTTATAAAAAAGACTTTTAGAAAGATAGGAATAACTACATTTAAAAGCACAGTAGATTTACGAAGGAATATTGAGAACACCTTTAAAAATGAGTCTAATTACAAAAATAAGCAATTAAAGCTAGAGAATCTTGATGAAAAAAGAACCATTGTTAAAGGTTTAATTGACCAAACTTTGTTGCTGATTAATAATGAAGAGCCTACTTTTTTTTCGAGAGCAACAGATGAAGAGTTAAATCGAATTATTGGAGACTTAAAATATAGTTTAAGCGAATGTGCGCACAATTTGATTGAAATTGAGAAGCAAATTATTGACTACTTAAATCAAATAAAGCACAAAGGCAGATTCTTAGAAAAGCTGAGAAAATTAAAATACCTAAAAGATCAGTTTCTAATTAAATCTGAAACTGATATAGAACAAATTCTTGCAAGTAAAAATCAAGTGATTTTTGAAAAACGCATTGTAGAGCCTGTGAATTTATCAATTAATTTTTTAAGGAATGATGAAAATGCCTTTTCAATTATTAAAAAAATTGCAAGAAAAAATAAAGATAAGTTAAATTATATCCCTTTAATTGCCGATAGTATTTCTGATGAATATTTAGAAAATAGCGTTGAAGAGGAAGTGATGATAGATTTAGAAGAAGTTAGAAATAGTTTTATAAATACAAGCAACCATTTGTATAATTTCATTGCTAATTATGACTTTTCAAAGAAAGTTGATTTCAATGAAAGGGTTACCATATTTTGCCAAATGGCATCACAATTTGAATCGGAATTTAAATTTGAAGATGAATTTCAGATAGACAATAATGTAGAATATACTTTGATTTACCCAAAATAGAAATAAATGATAGAAAAATATACAGCAGACATATTTAAAATATTGCGTAAAGGGAGTTTTATTTGCTCTAACAGTCCAAATAACAATATTCAAATATTGTACAGAGTCTTGGAGGATGAGGCTAATTTTGAAGAATTGTTTGAGTATTTTTCTAAAATAAATTATCTATTAGAGCAAGGTGATGAATATTTTTATTTTAGCAAGCCCAAAGAAAAAAACATTGACCTAGAGAGGAAAATAGAGAGGGCTTTTGAGTGGATTGATATTATAGATTTTTTCAAAACTTATGACTCTTCTTTTGATGTCGGATTTAGGTTTACACCTTCGGAAGTTGTTGGTCAATTGCAAAACAATGCTGATTTAAAAGCCAAGTTAGAAAACCTTAAGAAAGTTGGGTCAGAGAAGAAAAAATACTTAGATAGAATTAAAAGAATAATTGAAAAATTAGAGAAAGATAACTATGTGGCATTAGAAAATGAGTTGTCTGAAACATACAAAGTGCTTAATTCATTTAATTATCTAAAAGACCTTGTAAATACAATTAACATACCTGAAGACATTAAAAATGAGATACCTAAATAGAATAATTTTTGTAAATAGTGCCTCTGTAAAGTATGCAGAAATAGGGCTGGATGGTAATGTTCACTTGATAGGAACACAGGGTGTGGGGAAAAGTACCCTTTTAAGGGCCGTTTTGTTTTTTTATAATGCAGATAAAAGTAAATTAGGTATTCCAAAAGAGAAGAAGCGATTTGATGACTATTATTTTGAATACCAGAATTCATACATTATTTATGAGATTGTAAAAGGCAGCGCTATTTTTTGTGTTTTAGCTTACAAGGTAAATGGAAAAGTTGTTCTCAGGTTTTTTAATTCCAAATATAAAAAAAGCTTTTTCATTGATAATGATGGCAGTGCTTTTGATGGCTGGGACAAAACTCGTAATGCACTGGGAGAGGATGTGTATTACACAAAAATAATCTCAAGTTACGATGAGTACAGAAAGATTTTATATGGAGACAATAAGGGTCTAAGGGCTGAATTTCGAAAATATGCTTTGATTGAAAGTAAGCAGTATCAAAATATACCAAGAACCATACAAAATGTGTTATTGAACTCAAATTTAGAAGCTAAATTCATTAAAGATACCATAATAAAGTCAATTAGTGAAGATGAATTCAAAATAGATATAGAAAATTATTCAAAAAATCATTTGAGAGATTTTGAAATGCAAATACAGAATATTAAGGTTTGGTCTAAGGAGGATAAAGAAGGTCAAATACGTATTAAAAAACAAGCAAATATAGTGATTGATAATCACAGGTCTTTCAATTTTATAAAGGGAGATAGGGAAAAATTGGCTAAAAATTTATCCAGTAGAATGAATTATATTAAAAGAGAGAGAGCGAATTTTTTAATCAACCTTGATAGTGAAAAAAAGACACTTAATGCATTGAAAAAAAAGAAAGAAAAGCTTAATGACTTACACCGAAAAAGAGAGCAAAGAATTATTTCAGAGATAGATTATATTAAAAAGGAATTAAAAAAGTCAAAGGACAAAAAGGACTACTACAAAAGTCAAAATATTGAATTTATTATTGAAAAAGTTGCTGAAAAAGAGTCTTTAATAAGTGAAGAAAAATCTAAATTAGCCGAAAAAGAACTGTTAACCTCTGAATTTTCAGAAATGAATCAAAAATATAATGCATTGCTTCTACAAGTTGAAAATCAGCAAAAGAAATTTAATAACGGAAAAAATGAAGAAATTATCCAACTTAAAGATAATTTTGGAGATGTTAAATTAGAGTTTATTCAATCATATGATAAATTGATTGAAAAAATAAAACTTGCTAATCAAGATGAAGAGGAAAGTAAAAAAAGGCAATTAAAATCATTAGCCAATGAAGAATCTGGCGTAAAAAATAATAAGGCTGAATTAAAGCATAAGGTTTTCTTTGCTAATGAAATAGAAAAATATCATGAGACAGAAAGACAACTTAAGGACAAGATATTTAAGATTGAAACACTTGCTGACAGTGTAAATAGTCAAGTGAAAACAGCTCGTAAAGAGTGGGAATTAGAGAGTGGAAAAATTGAGCAAACTGCGCTCATAAAACTTGAAAAAGAACAAAAAATACGACAGACTTATTTGGATAAAGTTTTAACCATTGAAAAAAGACTCAAACAAGATAAGTCATCTTTTTACGGTTGGTTGAATGATAATGTTTCCAATTGGGAAAATACGATTGGGAAAGTAGTGGATGCAGAAGAAGTGCTTTTTAATGCCAGTCTTAATCCTAAGCAAGTGACAGAAAACAAAAGCACATTTTTTGGTATTGAATTAAATCTAAATGCTATAGGTAAGCGAACTAATATTAAAACTGTTGATGAATTTAATCGAGAAATTGTCAATCTGAGAAATAAAATTGTTGAAATAGAAGGCGTTATTATTGCCATTACAGAAAATAAAGATAATAGCATAAGTAATTTAACGGTAAGATTTAAGAAAAAAATTAACACATTGAAAAATGAAATTAAGGAGGGTGAGTACACTCGACTTAAAAATAAAGAAAAATTAAGGGTAAATGTAGTAAATTTAGAAGAATGGAGGGAAAAATCTGTTTCTGAGAAACGAGATATTTTGAAAAGGTGTGACATTGATTTGGAAAAATTATTCGGACAAAGAAAAAAAATAGAGGATGAATTAATAAGTATTGAAAAAAGAATTCGTCAAAAAGTATCAAAAAAAGAAAGAGAGAAAAGCGACGAAATAAAAATAGCTGAAGACATAAAGAATAAAGCAATCGAAGATATGGAACTTGCTATCTCAAATAATAACGCCACTTCCCAAATAAGAATACAGGAACTTGAGCGACAGCAAGGTGTAGAGTTAGGCAATAAAGGTGCTGACACCAAGCGACTAGATGTGGTTAACGATAAATTAGAGGAAGTAAGGAAAAAGCTAGATTTTATCAAAAATAATGAAGCGATAGTTTCGGAGTATGGCTTACACAAAAAAGAATTATTTGACAGGGTGCCTCAGTTTAATGTGGATAAATCTTCTTTAGAAAGTAAACAGGCAATACTTATGGACAACCAAGAGATAGAGCAAAAAAACTTCAGTCAAAAAATTAACAATCAGGATGTAGAAGTTCAAAGTATTGAAAAACAAGTTGATGAATTTAATAGAGATTTAGAAGGATTTGAGCAATTTAAAAAATCTGATGCCTTCCCACATGTTCAAAAATATTTTTTAAATAAAATTGGAGGAGGTGGCTCCTCTCAAAGTGCTGTTTCGATTATTAGTGAATTGAATGCTAACCACTACAAAAATATAGAGATAGTTCAAGATTTACGACAATCAATTAATATATTTATTGGTAATTTTGACGAAAACAATATCTTTAAATTCAAGGTTAAGTTCAATGAGAACAGTGATTTATTGAATTTTGCAACTGAATTAAAAGAGTTTATTGAAGAGGATAAGATAAGCGAGTTTAAAAATCGAGTTAATGAGCGTTTTGTACACATTATTCAATTAATTGGCAATGAAACAACAGAACTTCAATCTAAAGAGGCTGAAATTGAGAAAGTTATTAGAAAAATAAACAATGATTTTGTCGGTAGAAATTTTGTAGAGGCTATAAAAAAAATGGAAATGAGAACTCAAGAGAGTTCAAATCCAGTTGTTAGGTTACTGATTAAAATCAAAGAGTTTAACGATGAAAATAGCTTGATTTTGGGAGGGAATGATCTGTTCACCTCTTCAAATACTAAAAATAAGAACAATGAAGCGATTGAATTATTGAAACAATTGGTAAAAGAATTAGAAAAATACAAGAATTCAGCTTTGACGCTTTCAGAGTCCTTTGACTTACAATTTAAAATTATTGAAAATGATAATGATTCAGGTTGGGTAGAAAAGTTATCAAATGTAGGAAGCGAAGGGACGGATGTATTGGTAAAAGCAATGATTAATATCTTGCTTCTTAATGTATTTAAAAATGGTGCCTCAAAGAAGTTTCAAGATTTTAAATTGCATTGTATGATGGATGAGATTGGAAGGTTGCACCCTAATAATGTGAAAGGTATTTTAAGGTTTGCAAATGAAAGAAATATATTGCTCATTAATGGTTCGCCAATTAGTCAGAATCCAATTGATTATAAATATACTTATAAGTTATCTAAAGAACAATCAAAAGCGAGTGATCAGAAGTATATAACAAAAATCACGAGACTGGTAAAGGTTATACCTAAGGTTGTTAACCAATGAAATTAACGCTTAAAATCGCTAAAATATTAATTAAATTAATAGCAAAAGAAAAAGTCAATGCCAGTTCGTGTAAGGGCGAATTAATAGATGACTTGGTTGCAGAAAATATTTTATGGAAAAAGGGTAAGCATCATCAAACCTATCATTTGAGAGACAAAGGACAACTAAAAGTTTATCTGTCAAATCAATTGCAAATTAACGATTTGAATTTATTTATAGAGGCTTCAGAAGACGATAATGCAAGTCGTGCAGAATTTGTAAAAATTACAACTGATTCAAAAAAATCTAAAGAAAGGGCGTTTAAAGGGTTTTTGGTAAATAGTTATACACCTTTAAAGGCAGAGTTAAACGCCCAAAAGTTTGTTATTAACCCAATGGATGGAAGTTTTGTTTTTGTTTACGACTTTGAGACATTTAAAATTGCTGAAGATATTACTATTGTCGGTGTTGAAAACTCAAGAAATTTTAGACATATTCGTGAGCAAGCATATCTGTTTAAGGGTATTAATCCTCTTTTTGTATCCCGTTACCCTCAAAATCAAAACAAAGATTTTATAAAATGGTTGACACTGATTCCAAACAATTATCTGCATTTTGGTGATTTTGATATGGCAGGAATTAGAATTTATATGACTGAATATAAGAAACACTTGCCTGAAAGGGTTAAATTTTTCATTCCTAAAGATATTGAAATGACAATTGAAGACCATGGAAGCAGGGAAAGATACGACAATCAGAAATTCATTTTAGATAAAAGTAGAATAAAAGAAAAACAACTTTTAGACTTGATAAAAATTATTCACTCTAAAAAGAAAGGATTGGATCAAGAATACTATATCAATCCTTTGTTGACATAGTCACACAGTCTAATTGCACTATGAACTTAGAACAAATAATCAAAAACACTATTATACAAAAAGCCGAACCGATTGGGTTTGATGAATTTATGAATTTGGCATTATATTATCCAGCCAAAGGGTATTACACAGGTGGGTCGCAGAAATTTGGCGAGCAGGGTGATTTTATCACCGCTCCTGAAACCTCAGATTTGTTTGGATTTTGCTTGGCACGACAATGCGCACAAATCTTAGAAAAAAATGGTGATTTATTGGAATTCGGTGCGGGCAGTGGTATTTTATCGGCACAAATTTTGTTTGAATTAGGGCGATTAAACAAACTTCCCCGTACCTACTATATTTTAGAACTTAGTGTTGAATTACAACAACGACAAAAAGACACTATCCGCAAAACCCTTCCCGAATTATTAGACCGAGTCGTGTGGCTCAATGCTTTGCCCAAGCAGTTTTCAGGTGTTGTCATTGCCAACGAAGTTTTAGACGCAATGCCCGCCAAACGCTTGATTAAAAAAGAAAATGAATTCGTTGAATTGGGTGTTGATTTCCAAGGCGAAAAATTAGTATGGCAACCCTTAAAATCTTATAACAACAACAAAATGCAATTACCTACCGATGTCGAACCTGGCTACATCACCGAAGTCAACGAACAAGCAATAGCATGGATAAACAGCCTCAATGATTTCATCAAAAAAGGTGTTGTTCTACTTATTGATTATGGCATGGGACGCGACGAATATTTCCACCCTCAACGGGGTACAGGCACTTTGCAATGTTACTATCAGCACAAAGTAAATGACAATCCATTTGAACATATTGGACAACAAGACATCACCACTTCTGTCAATTTTTCCAACATCGCCGACCAAGCAAAAAGCAGCGGTTTCACCATTGAAGGTTATGCCACGCAAGCGATGTTTTTGATTTCCCTTGGTATTGATGAATATTTATTAACCGAAAAAGAGGAAAAAAAACGGGCACTTTTGGCGCAACAAGTCAAATTATTGGTATTGCCAAGTGCAATGGGCGAAAGCTTCAAAGTATTGGCACTCAGCAAAAATACACAAGTAAAATTAGACGGCTTTAAAGAGCAAGATTTAACACATAAATTATGACCCAAGCCAAATTACAGCCACAACCTATTTATCGAAAAGACTATGCGCCAAGTGCGTATTTAATCCACACCACAGAACTCAGTTTTAACTTGAGTGAAACCGAAACAATTGTCTCATCAAAAATTGATTTTTACCAAAATCAAAAATTGAGAGGCAAGACCTCTAAACTATTTTTGAATGGGGTAGATTTAGAATTGATTTCCATTCTCGTGGATGGTGTCAAACCTAATTATAAAATTGTGGCAGATGGGTTGATGTTAAGTGATTTACCTAAAAACTTTATTTTAGAGATACAAAATAAAATCCACCCCGAGGTCAACACCAGCCTGAACGGTTTGTATCAATCCAGTGGCAATTTTTGCACGCAATGTGAAGCGCACGGTTTCCGTCAAATCACTTATTATCTAGACCGTCCCGATGTACTCAGCGTCTTTACTACGCACATCACTGCCGACCACGACAAATATCCGATATTATTAAGTAATGGTAATTTGGTCAGTCAATCTAATGGCAAAGCCACTTGGCACGATCCAAGCCTTAAACCGTGTTATTTATTTGCTTTGGTAGCAGGGGATTTTGCTGTTTTAGAAGACACTTGGACAACGAGTTCAGACCGAGAAGTTGCCTTAAAAATTTATGTTCAAGCACATAATATTAACAAAACTGAATTTGCGATGCAGGCACTTAAACGCGCCTTTAAATGGGACGAAGAACGCTTCGGTTTGGCATATGATTTAGACATTTATATGATTGTTGCCGTTGATGATTTCAATATGGGGGCAATGGAGAATAAAGGTCTGAATATATTCAATTCTGCTTGCGTTCTAGCAGATACAAAAACCGCTACCGATGCCGATTTCATCAGCATTGAATCCATCATTGGACACGAATATTTTCACAATTGGACGGGCAACCGTGTTACTTGCAAAGATTGGTTTCAACTCAGTTTAAAAGAAGGTTTAACCGTATTCAGAGACCAAGAATTTACTGCCGATTTACACGCTCGCTCCATCAAACGCATTGAAGATGTTGATACACTTCGCATCTATCAATTTGCCGAAGACGCAGGGCCGATGTCGCACCCAGTTCGTCCTGAAAGTTATATTGAGATGAATAATTTCTACACTGTAACGGTCTATGAAAAAGGTGCTGAGGTTATTCGTATGATTCATACTTTCCTTGGCGAGTCAGGTTTTCAGGCAGGAATGAAATTATATTTTCAACGCCATGATGGACAAGCGGTAACCATCGATGATTTTGTTGCCTCAATGAGTGATGCTAACGACTTTGATTTTACTCAGTTTGCCCATTGGTATTCACAAGCAGGCACGCCAGAACTCAACATTTCAACACAATATAATGACGGCACTTACACCGCAACCATCACCCAAAAAGGCGACTATTTTTTACCGCTCGCCTTTGCCTTATTAGACGAATCGGGTAATGAATTAGAAAGTGGGGTGTTGACAATCAAAGATAAAAAACAATCGTTCACCTTTGAAAACTTACACTCAGAGCCTACCCCCTCATGGTTGCGTGGTTTTTCCGCACCCATTAAACTCACTGATACACTGAGTTTTAAGCAAAAAATATTCTTAGTCCAGCACGATAACGACAGTTTTAATCGATGGAATAATGCACAGCAACTTTGGCAGTCGCTAATATTGCATCCTGAGCAAGTGGATGAAACGCTATTTTTCAACGCCATAGAATCTGTTATTGGCACAACAGATGACAAATCTTTGGTTTGTGAATTGCTCACTCTGCCATCAGAACGCGCATTACATAACAGCCAAACCACCATTGATGTTTTTGATATTCACAACAAACGCAAACAAGTTATCCAAAAAATCCGCACTCGCTTTTTGCCGCTCTTACTTGAGTTATACCAATCACTAAATACTAATGAAGCCTATAAACTGACTTCAATAGCCGTCGGACAACGCGCTTTAAAAAACATCTGTCTATTTTATTTAGCCGAAGATGCACAAATTGCACACAGCCAATTCCAATCAGCCAATTGTATGGACGACAAACTTTCAGCATTCAAAGTCTTATTAAGCAGTGATAATCCATATCGTCAGCAAGTATTAGCCGATTTCTACCAAGAATTTAAAGACGATACCCAAGTAATGGACAAATATTTTGCAGTTCAAGCAGGGAGCAAACTATGCGATATCAATACCATTAAAGAATTAATGAAACACGAATTATTCTCATTCAATACCCCAAACCGCCTGTATGCAGTGGTCGGCACATTCGCCCAAAACTACACCCGTTTTCACAATCAGGTAGGCTATGAATTTTTGACCGACATCATCATTAAACTCAACACCAGCAACCCTCAAATGGGTGCTAGATTGGTCGCCGTTTACAACCATTGGAAACGCCATACACCTGAATTGAAGGCGTTACAAAAGCAACAATTAGAAAAAATTCTAAACACCAAAGATTTATCAAAAGACCTCTTTGAAATCGTCCAAACCGCACTCAAAAGCAATCCTAACAACGATACTAACGCATAAACGGTATCATCAAGTTTTCAGGCTTGGTGAATTTGTTAATATCATAACGCATCGCTCCCATTGAGCGGTTCATTGTTGCCATATCGCCACTCATTCGTGCCATTGATTGATTCATTGTGGCAATATTAACATTCATCATTTTAATGTAACTTCCTAGGTGGTGCATATCATTACTCATATTGACCATACTGCCTGTCATTGTGTGCATATCATTCGCCACTTGGGCAAAGTCATTGCCCATTTTTTCCTGTCCCTCAACCATCGATTTTGCCATCACCAGCATATCTTTTGCCATAGAATTCATATTGATTGACATACTATGCACATCACTGGTCATGCGTCCAACCGATTGCGTCATCTGACTCATATCTTTGCCCATATTAATCATAAATGAGCCCATGACATAAGCACCACCTATAATTAGAACGAATAAGGCGAATGATTTTA
>FPHZ01000103.1_pt1 | contig 17031 bp, 19 predicted proteins | sample 1057321 | NCBI WGS metagenome assembly FPHZ01 (sample SAMEA4473301, study PRJEB15554) | hydrothermal vent metagenome | biome: marine basaltic hydrothermal vent biome; feature: marine hydrothermal vent; material: water | place: Pacific Ocean | collected 2011-06-14/2011-07-23 | depth 1705 m
CCACAGGTAGCGACAAAGCCTGGGCAACCGCAGACAATGCCGTTACTTTGCTAACAGGTGATGGTAAATTCATCATAGCCCGCATTAAGGACGACGCAGGCAACACTAGCGCACTTACCTTAACGAATAGTAATTACACATATGATATCTCGGGTACCACCCTATCTAGTTCAATGACAGGTACCGTTACCATTAGCGATGACAGCGGTATATCAAACAAAGACCTTATTACCAATGATGAAAAAGTCAAAGTTAACCTAACCTTAACTGAAAGCCTACTCTTACAGCGTGATGAAAAACTCCAAGTCAGTGCCGATGGCGGTGCTAATTGGATAAAAGCCACAGGCAGTAGAAAAACTTGGACAACCACAGACAACGACGTTACTTTGATAGAAGGTGTTGGCAAAATAATAGCGCGCATTATTGATACCGCAGGCAACACAAGTACACTGCCCTTAACAAACAACAGCTACACATTTGACAATGTTGACCCAACTGCACCTAGCATTACCTATATTGAGGACGATGTTGGCACTACCACTGGTAATATCGCCAAGAACGGCACAACAAACGATAACACCCCTACTGTGCGTGTTAGTCTGACTGGCACAGGGGCAGATGTTGGCAGTACAGTTAAACTTTATAATGGCACTGATGAAATTGGCACAATAACGCTCACTGCAGCCACAGTTCCTGCTTTTATTGACATTCCCACTATCGTTTTAGTGGATGGTGATTACAACATTAAAGCCAAAGTGATTGACAAAGCGGGTAATGTGAGCGCCCTTTCAGCCGAACACACCATTACTGTTGACAACACGCTATTAGATACCTTTGATGGCACCAATACCCTTCAAGGCACAAGCGCTGCGGATACGCTTGCCGCAACCACGACAAAAACTACTGTCTATGGTCTCAGCGGTGACGATATCATCACTGGTAGCACAAGTAATGATACATTGGTTGGTGGTGCAGGTAATGACTCGCTGACAGGTGGTTCAGGGGCGGATACCTTTAAATATGCCTTTAAATATGCAGACAAAGACACTATTGCCGACTTTGATACCACTCAAGGAGATAAGATTGATTTGGCTGATTTATTGGTGGGTTACGAGACATCAAAGTTAGCAGAATTTGTTACCGCAAAGGCAAGTGGCAGTGATACGGTTATTACGGTTGACTATAATGGTGCCGCTGATTCTACTGATACTGTAGAGATTACATTAACCAATGTTGCTTATAGCGATACACTTTTATCCAGTTTGGTTACTAATGGTGATTTGATAATGAGTTAATACAATGATTTTCTCAGAATGAAAAGGATGGAAGGATACGCAAAGATTGAGTAAGCGTGTTTCAGGTTAAAACGCATTAAAAGCTAACCATTCGTGTGTTAGAATAGCACCCAATCCTATTTTCAAAAAATAGTGTCATTTATATATTTTAGAGGTCAATTATGTTAGCCAATGTCGAAAAAAGTCGCACCAATGTTTATCTTAATAAAGTTAAAAAAGAGGAGGCCAAGGCTATTTTCAAAGAATATGGGATGGGGTTGTCTGATGCGATTAATATCTTTTTAACACAATCAGTTGCTAACAGAGGCTTGCCGTTTGAAGTGAGATTGCCAGAGGAAGTCCATATTCCTAATGCAGAAACTGTGCGAGTGATTGAAGAATATCTAACACTCATCAGGCAAAAATTTACATTTATATTGGTAAATTATTGTCCAATGAACCACTACCAAATGAAGCAAGAGACCATCCGCTCACAGGCGAATATATGGAATATAGAGAATTCCATTTGGGTGGTGATTTACTTATTATCTATCGAATAACTGATAACACCGTAGCGTTATTAAGAATTGGCTCACATGCACAATTGTTTAAATAATAGTAAAGAGACCTTTGCAGTGCGTAGCCTCCCTTGTGGATAAATATGAATAATCATCAAAACGCCATCTTTCATCAATTTGAAAAGGCTTTAAAAACACCTTTAGCCCTGCTAGGAGTGGATTTAAAAAATTCTAAAATTAATAAAATCTGTCATTTTGCCAATCATCCCTATTTATCCACAAGGGAGGCTACGCACTGCAAAGGTCTCTATAAGAAAATTTAAACAGTTGTTAGAGGTTTTGAGGTGGTGTAGCGTTCTATTTTTGGATTAGGGATATTTATTCAAAAGTTGCATTTTCCTTAGAGTATAATTACCTCTTTTTATTATTTTACAATATACGATGGCTAATTCAGCAGGTTCTAAAAAACGCGCAAGACAGGCAGTTAAACGCAATAAACATAATTCTCAAATCCGTGCAAGAGTTCGTACTTTCATTAAGAAAGTGGCTTATGCTTTAGATGATGGCAACAAACAAGAGGCACAAGGTGGCTACACTAAGATGCAAAAAGAGATTGACCAAGCGGTTAGCAAAGGTTTGATGAATAAAAACCAAGCAGCTAGAAAAAAATCTCGTCTTAACGCACAGATTAAAGCACTGTAATTTCGTTACATTGCTTATAAGGCAACTCTAATAATCTAAAATATTCATTAAAAAGCGACTTTTTGCTAAATATCTTAGGTTGTTAGGGATGCCCTATATAATAAAACCCTCGAATTGAGGGTTTTTTTATGCGCGTATGAATCAGATTAACGAAGAAGATAGTCAATTGTTCAGAGAACACATTGATACTATTGCACCTAATGATAAAGACGGGGGTGTTCGTGTGCATAGTGCTGAAAAAAAACCGCCCTTTTATGCGTTCAGTCATGTGCTTGATGGCACGATTGGTGGTGAAGAGGTGGTGTGTTATGCGAGAAATGGTATTTCTAAAAAGCAAATAAATATAATGAAACAAGGTCATATTTATGATGATGTGGCAGAAATAGATTTGCATGGATACACAATAGAAGAGGCTTGTGAGGCGTTACCAGATTTTATTTATCGGCATCAATTTGACCGTTATGTGCGCATTGTACATGGCAAAGGTTACCGATCCAAAGGTGGACTGAGTAAGTTAAAAACTCAAGTTGTGCGTTTTCTTGAAGCGCATCCACAAGTTTTGGCATTTCACTCTTGCTCGATAAAAAACGGTGGCACGGGTGCAGTTTTTGCCTTGTTAAAAAAAGAAGGGGGTGTCCATGAAAGTTAATCATGCGATTGATTATGGTTTTAGTGAAGATGAAATTTATTCCATCTCTGATTTTTTATCGTTGACCAAATCAACTATTGAAAACAACATTCCAAACTGTTGGATTAAAGGCGAGATTTCAAATTTTTCCCGCCCGGCTTCTGGGCATTGGTATTTTTCTTTAAAAGATGAGCATGGGCAAGTGCGTTGTGCGATGTTTCGCCTAAATCAACGCGGGGTTAAATTTGAGCCTGAAAATGGTATGGAAATCTTGGTGCAAGCGATGCCAACACTGTATGAACGGCGTGGTGATTTTCAGTTGATTATTCGCAAAATAGACACTATGGGCGTTGGTAATTTACAAGCTGCTTTTGAGCAACTCAAAGCTAAATTGCAAAAAGAAGGTTTGTTTGATACACAGCATAAAAAGCCTCTGCCTGTGGAAGTTAATACCATTGGCGTTATTTCTTCCTCAAATGGCGCAGTAATTAAAGACATTATTAAAGTGTTAAATAAACGCTATCCTTTTGCCAAAGTTTTATTATTTGATTGCGTGGTGCAAGGCGATGGATCGGCTGAAAAATTGGCACAGGCGGTGAAAATAGCAGATGATTCTAAACGCTGTGATATTTTAATTGTAGCGCGGGGTGGTGGTTCATTGGAAGATTTATGGGCATTCAATGAAGAGATTTTGGCACGGGCCATCTTTGCCACAAAAACCCCAATTATCAGTGCCATTGGACACGAAACCGATACCACAATTGCAGATTTTGTTGCCGATAAACGCGCACCAACACCAAGTGCGGCGGCGATGATGGCAACGCCTGATAGAGTGGAATTGCTTGCTAAATTAGATAAGTTATACACCAATTTATTACATCGTGTGCGGCAAACTTTGGGCGATTGTCAGCGACAACTTAATCAATTAGGGTTAAAAACGCAAAATTTCAATCGGCAATTAAATGTGTTTTCACAAAGATTAGATGAGTTGAATAAATACTTAAACTACCAGTTAAAAACCACACTTAATTTAAAACAAAGTCAGTTGGATACCTTGTCAGAACAACTGAAACAACACTCGCCAAGTGTAAATATTCAACACAAAAAACAACTCAATCAGTTGGCAAAAACTCAACTAAGTAATACCGTTCAACGCCATCTTGAGCAACAACGACAAAGCTTGACTGGCTTATCTCAGCAACTCAAAAAATCAATGAATGGCTTGCTTGAACAACAACAAAATCAACTGTCTAAACACAGCACTGGACTCAACCACCTATCACCGCTCAATACCCTATCTCGTGGTTATAGTATTTCAATGTCGACTGATAATCAGGTGCTACAATCCACGACTAAGGTTAAAATAGGTGATTCAATCATCACCCGATTAAGTGATGGAAAAATCCATTCTAAGGTTAAAGACATTGAAAAAAATTAGTCTACTTTTATTGCTATTACCCAGTTTTGCATTCGCAAGTATCACGGTAAAACACACACCGACCCCTGGTGGTATTGCCGTGTTTGATTTTGAGAGTAGTCACAATAACCCAAGAGCTTTTTATCGCAGTATACCTTTATATACACAACACATCGAAGGCACTCATTGGCAAACCTTGCTCGGTATTCCATTAATGGAAAAAGCGGGCAAAAAATTCATCACCATTCGAGATTTTTCTACACGCACTTTAAGCGTTGAAATCAAAGTTCCACAAGTCAAAAGACCTGCCAAACAGAATATAAAACTCAAAGGTAAAGATAAAAAATATGTCAATCCGAACGCTGTCCATATGGACAGAATTATAAAAGAACGCAGTATTTTAGGGAAAGCCCGGCTGTTTTATTCTGACAAAATCTTATCTGACAGATTATTCTCACGCCCTGTTTCTGGTGTAATTACTAGCCCTTTCGGCATCAAACGCTTTTACAATGGACAACCACGCCGACCGCACACAGGGTTAGATTATGCAGGCGATACAGGCACACCAATCAAGGCACCTGCTGCGGGAAAAGTAATTTTAGTGGGTAATTATTTCTTTAATGGTAATACAATTTTTTTAGACCACGGACAAGGGTTGATCAGTGTTTATATTCATATGAACAAATACATTGCCAAACAAGGGCAGAAAGTAAAAAAAGGCGACATTATCGGTACCATTGGACAAACTGGGCGTACCACAGGTCCACACTTACATTGGGGAGTGTATCTAAATCGCACCGTTATTAATCCGAATTTATTACTGGAGAAAACACAATGAAATCAGATGTTTCTTTGTTGCGTAGATTAGGTGCTGCTACTTATGATGTGTTTTTAGCTTTTTCATTGACATTTTTTATTGTCGGCGTTATTCTAATTGCTTTTTTTGAAAAACAAGCGCAAACAGATTTTTGGATGTTTTTCGTTTCTTTGATAACAGTTTATTTTTACTTCGCTTGGTCATGGGTAAATGGCGGACAAACTTTGGGAATGAAAGCTTGGAAATTCCACATTGTTCAAAATAACGGTGCACCAATTACTCACGCACAATCTTTTATGCGCTTTACTTTATCCATCGTATCCTTTTCTGCTTTGGGAGTTGGTTTTATCTATCAATTATTTGATAAGGACAATCTTGCTTTGCACGATAAGTTTTCAAACACACAATTAATGCAAAATCAATGAATGCTTTACAAAACTTTTTCAATCGTTATTGGGTAACTGCCGCACTTGTTATTGTCTTATTCACGCTTATTCGTCAGAGTTTTTACATTAATGAATTTCCATTTTCTCTGTATGAAAAACAAGCGATTATTAATAAAAATATTGAAGAGAATGCGTTATTACAACAGAAAAATGCAATGAAAATCCTTGAATTACAAGAAAATTCGGCAAGTGGTAGCGAGATTTTAGAATCTCAAGCACGCTATCGTCTTGGTCTGGTAAAAAAAGGCGAACGCTATTATCAAATCAGCGAGCGTGTAGGTAATGAGTAATCAGTATTTTCTTATTATTCCCGCCAGTGGCATCGGCACACGGATGAATGCCAAAGTGCCTAAACAATATCTTAAATTAGAAAATGGTTTGACGGTACTAGATCAAACGCTAAAAACTTTACTGGGTATTGAACAAATTAAAGGCTGCGTGATTGCCATTTCTGAAAATGATACGGAATTTAAAAACTCTCACTTTGCCAATAACAGCAAACTACTTGCGATGGCAACTGGTGGCAAAGAGCGTTTCCATTCGGTGATGTCGGCACTCAACGCCCTACTCCCTTTTGCCAAAGATGACGACTGGGTATTGGTACATGACGCCGCTAGACCTTGTGTAAAAGCAAGTGAAGTGGTTAATCTTGTAAACAAACTCAAAGACCATCCAGTCGGTGGTTTGCTAGCAACGCCAGTGGTAGATACCATTAAAAAATCTCAGGGCAATGTTGTTAAAAATACTGTCGATAGATCAGCACTTTGGCAAGCACAAACGCCACAAATGTATCGTTTTGGTGTATTATTCAAGGCTTTGACGAATGTGCTTGAAAATAACTTAACCATCACCGACGAAGCCAGCAGTATTGAATATTTAGGTTTGGAATCTGTGTTGGTGGTGGCAAGCAAAAGCAACCTAAAAATAACCACGCCAGAAGATTTAGAATTGGCAAATTTTTACCTAAGAGAGACCTTTGCATAAATAATGAAAATTAAAACTGGAATTGGGCAAGATTCTCATGCCTTTGAAACTGACAACAGAAAACCCCTGATTTTAGGCGGTATAACTTTTAACCATGTCCAAGGGTTAAAGGGCAATAGCGATGCAGATGTGGTTTTGCATTCATTAACCAATGCAATTTCTTCGGTGACGGGTAACAATATTCTCGGTGTCAAAGCCGATGAACTTTGCCAGCAAGGCATCACCGATAGTGCTGAATATTTAAAACTTGCTTTGGCAGATTTAGGCAAATGGAAAATCGAACATATTGCCATTACCATGGAATGCTTGGTGCCAAAAATTTCACCCAATATCAATGCAATGCAATCAAACATTGCCAATTTAACCAATGTCAAAATCAGCGATGTTGGTATTACCGCTACCACAGGCGAAGGCTTAACGGCTTTTGGCAGAGGTGAAGGCATTCAAGTATTTACCATTATCACTATTTCCAATGAATAATTTATTGCCCGCTTTCAATTCTCGAATTAAGAAAATCCACTTTGTTGGCATTGGTGGCTCGGGTATGAGTGGCATTGCCGAAGTGTTGCACAACCTTGACTATCAAGTATCAGGCTCGGATATTACCCAAAGTTCTGTGACTGAACGCTTACAGGCATTGGGTTGTAAAATTTTTAATAATCACCATGAAGACAATGTGCAAGGGGTTGATGCGGTGGTTGTTTCCAGTGCGATTAATAACAAAAATTCAGAAATTATTGCAGCAAGAAAAAATAACATTCCTGTTGTTCCACGCGCAGAAATGTTGGCGGAAATTATGCGTTTTCGTTTTGGAATTGCAGTTGCTGGCACGCACGGAAAAACCACAACCACCAGTTTAATCACGCATATTTTAGATACGGCTAAGCTAGACCCAACTTATATTATTGGTGGTATTCTAAATTCTAGTGGCATTAACGCAAAACTCGGTGAGAGTGATTATTTAGTTGCTGAAGCCGATGAATCAGATGCATCATTTTTGTTATTACAACCGATGTTGAGCGTCATTACCAATATCGACCAAGACCATATGAGCACCTATGACAACGATTACAGTAAACTTGAAGATGCTTTTATCGGTTTCACTTCCAACCTGCCTTTTTACGGTGCTTGCATTTTATGTGCCGATGATAAAGGTGTTAAAAAAATATTAAAAAAAATCACTCGCCCTATTGTAACTTACGGTTTTACCGACGGCGTTGATATTCAAGCATTTAATGTCAGCCAATCGGGTCTAAAAATGCACTTTGAAGTGAGATGTGCTACGCATAGCGTTGATTCTTTTAAAGTTGAATTGAATGGTATTGGCAAACACAATATTCTTAATACTTTGGCAGCGATTGGTGTCGCTTGTGAATTAGGCATTGATATCAACCTTATTCAAAAGGCACTAAAAAGTTTTGCAGGTGTTGCACGCCGTCTTGATTTTCACGACACATTAAAGATTGGTGATAAACAAACCCTTTTATTTGATGATTATGGACACCATCCAAATGAGATTAAAGCGGTATTTGAAAGCCTAAAAAATACTTACAAAGATAAGCGACTTGTGGTGATTTTCCAACCCCATCGTTACACGCGAACCCGTGATTTATTTGATGATTTTGCCCATGCCCTATCCAAAGTAGATGCACTGATTTTGCTAGATATTTATTCTGCAAATGAACGCCCGATTGCCAATATCAACTCTGGCACATTGGCAAACAGCATTCGCCAACGCTCAGCACTTGACCCTATCGTCGTTAAAGATACAGAAAGTGCGCTCAAAGTATTGCCAAACATTGTGCAAAATGATGATGTGGTGCTGACACTTGGTGCGGGTAATATCCACGCTTTGGTTAATTTACTCATTAAAAAATACAATGCTTCATAATGAACCGATGAGCAAACACTGCTCACTCAGAGCAGGTGGCATGGTAAAAAATTTCTTCACACCCAGCACGATAGACCAATTATCTGATTTTTTAAAAGGCAACCAACAGCCTATTTTAATGGTTGGATTAGGTAGCAATTTATTGGTGCGTGATACGGGTTTTGACGGCACGGCTATCAAATTAACGCATCTTAACCAATTAGAATTTACAGAGGGTATTGTCAATGTCGATGCGGGGGTAACATTGGCAAAACTGTCGCGCTTTTGTGAATCTAAAAACCTATATGGTGCTGAATTTTTAAGTGCTATTCCTGGTAGTGTTGGTGGTGCATTGACAATGAATGCGGGTGCATTTGGTTCTGAAATGTGGTCTGTTGTTGATTCTGTAACCACCATTAATAATTCTGGTGAAATCTTTACTCGTGATAAATCTGAGTTTGATATTGCTTACAGACAAGCAACGCCCCATCATCAAAACGAGATTTTTATCAGTGCTGATTTAAGTTTTTCGCAAATTAAAAAGCAAAATAACATTAAAGACTTGCTAAAAAAACGCAATGATTCTCAACCGATTGGTCTGCCGAATTGTGGCTCTGTATTCAAAAATCCACCCAACCATCACGCTGCCAAACTCATTGAAGACAGTAGTTTAAAGGGGTTTTGCATCGGTGGCGCTTGCGTCTCTGAAAAACATACTAACTTCATCATCAACCAGAACAACGCTAGCACAAATGACATTGAAAACCTTATTCAACACATTCAGCAAACTGTACAGTCTAACTTTAATATAGATTTAGAAACCGAGGTGGTGATTATATGAATAACATTAACACTCAGACAAAGAAACGCCTGCAACAAATGCAGGCGTATTTGCTAAATGTATTACTTTGCCCAAGTAGCGTGGTAAATAACATTATACATATATAAAATACAATAATGCAAAATAAAATAAAACAGCATGCCATTGTTTATATTGATGGATTTAATCTCTATAACGGTATTCGACAATTTGGACAAAAATATAAATGGCTAGATATTGAATCTTTGTCACAAAGTTTTCTTAGAGAAGGCGTGATACTTAAAAAAGTAAAGTTTTTTACTGCTAAATTAAACGGTGATAATCAAGAAGTTAGAAATCAAAAAATTTACCTTAATGCACTAACCAAACACTGTAAAAACACAAATATTATTTACGGTTACTTTTCCAAAGCACGAAAATGCAAGTCTTGCGACTATAAAAACTTTGAAGAAAAACAAACGGATGTCAATATTGCTTGTGAAATGCTTAAAGATGCCTACCTTGATAATTTTGATATTGCATATTTAATTAGTGGTGACAGTGATTTATTGTACCCTGTTCAAGAAATCAGACAACTCAATAAATATATTATTATCGCCTCACCAGCGCAAAGAAAAAGTAAAAAACTAAACGAAATAGCGCACAGTTCATTTGAAATTACTAGCAATTACCTTAAAGATAATCAACTACCTGATTATATTGAAGGTGTGCGTGGATTCATAACCAAGCCCTTAAAATGGCAAAAAATCGCAGTATTAATGGGTGGCAACTCAGCCGAGCGGGAAATCTCTTTAAACAGTGGCAATGCAGTTTATGACGCTTTAAAAAATCAAGGTATTAACTGCTTTAAATTTGACTGGAAAGGTGATAATTTAGAAGAACTTTGGATGCAGAATTTTGACAAGGCTTTTATCGCATTACATGGTCGTGGCGGTGAAGATGGCACTATTCAAAAGCAACTTGAACAGCGCAATATTGCCTACACAGGCTCAAATGCATACGCATCGAAAAAGTGTATGAATAAAGCCAAAACTAAAGACATTTGGAAACAACACGGCTTACCATTATCGCCTTGGGTTGTTGCTAATACTGGACAAACAGTGCCTAAGATTGATTTTCCACTGCCTTGGGCGGTTAAGCCAATATTAGAAGGTTCAAGTGTTGGCATTAGCAAGGTTGAAAATAGCTCACAACTAAAGCCTGCTTTAGAATTGGCTTTTAAATATGATGATACTGCTCTGATTGAGCAATGGATTGAAGGCGGTGAATATACGGTGTCCATTCTGAATGGAAAACCTTTGCCTGTCATTCAAATTAAAATCAATCAAGGTTTTTACGATTATGAATCCAAATACTTGTCTAATGATACGCAATATTTATGCCCTTGTGGACTCTCAAATGTAGATGAGAAACAATTGCAAAAAATCGCCATGCAAGCATTTACAATGATGGGTGCAAAAACTTGGGGGCGGGTTGATTTCATCCTAGACCAAGACAACGCGCCCTATTTGTTAGAAATTAATACTGTGCCTGGTATGACTTCTCACTCTCTTGTGCCGATGGCTGCCAAAGCAAATGGGCTGAATTTTAATAAACTTGTTTTGGCAATTCTCAATGATTAGAAAACGCTACAATACACGCAAAAAAATAACGGCTCAACGATTAATACTTGCCTCTAAGGTTTTTGCTACCCTTGTCATCATAAGTCTTATTGTATGGGGTGCGGAAAAAATTAAAGCGTCTGACATTCTAAAAACAGAAATTAAATGGCAGATTGACAAAAATTTACCCATTGATTATTCCACGCTCAAAGCAATCGCCCTGCCGTTAACCAAAGGTAGATACTTATTAGATTTAGTTGAAATTAAGCAGGCTTTGGAAGCTGAACCTTGGGTGGCAACAGCAGAAGTTAAACGCTTGTTTTTCGATACTATTCAAATCAATATCGTCGCTCAAAAAATTGCAATGCGTTGGCAGGATGTCGCATGTAAAGTCAAAGATACCTCTGGATGTCTTGGCTATATTTCTACCAAGGGTGTTCTATTTATTCCTAACAAAATAGTGGATTCTAATACACTATTAGCACACTCAAAAGCCAATCAAAAAGCAGTTAATGAACTTTACAAAGACTATCAAGTCTATCAAACAATAGCAGGTGATAAGAAAATTAAAGCCTTTTCAAAAACACATATTGACAAACTTATTTTCCACCCAAATATAACAGTAATATTGGGTTATCAACAAAAACAAGCACGCTTAAAGCGGTTTTTAAAGGTCTATAAAAAACTGAGAAAATCCATTGCAAAAGCCAAACTCAATCGTGCCTCGTTTGATATGCGTTACCCCAAGGCATTTACTTTGAAGTTGTAATCAATTGGTGGCAAAGCACCAAAGTAATCGCACCCCAATAAAACATTAATACTCTTGCTATCCACTCTGCCCCCGCTCCTAAACCAATAAGATTAGACAAGCTCGTAAACAATAACACCACCAATAATGGCACAATTACCTGTAAAAAGAACAAATTCATATGCGTTGAAAATGACAAGCCCCAACGATATTTAGAAGGCGCACCAATGGCAATATTGACAAAATTCAGCGTGATTGGCACGATTAAAAAAGACATTGCAAACTGCAATATCGGCAGATTAGTTAATGCAAATGGTATTCTTGTTACCATTCCCACCAAGAATATCATGCCGGCAAATCGGATGATGACTTTCGCTTCTAAAATTGGCTTAAAACCTGCAGATTGGCCATTTGAAGCGACTAGTCGATACAAACTAATTGAAAGAGAAATATTTGCATACAAGAACAATGCCAAATAAAGATTGGCATTATCTGGCGCAATCAACTCTGATGGTATTGCTTCTTTTGCAGAAAAAATCTGTTTCATTAAGACAAATAATTCTGGCAATATGCTAAAAATTGGCAAAGAAAGCACCAGCGGAATAATAGAAATTTCCAAAATTTTCTTCCAATGTGTCATTGCAAAAGCAAAACCTGCAATGAGAATTTTATTAATTGGTAGTTGATTCATAGTTATTTGAGACCTTTGCAGTGCGTAGCCTCCCTTGTGGATAAATAGGGATGATTAGCAAAATGACAGATTTTATTAATTTTAGAATTTTTTAAATCCACTCCTAGCAGAGCTAAGGGCACCCCAAAAAAGTTTTCAAATTGATGAAAGATGGGGTTTTGATGATTATTCATATTTATCCACAAGGGAGGCTACGCACTGCAAAGGCCTCATTTAACAATCGGTTTAATAATTTTTAGCTTTCTACCAATTTTCAATGGTTTATTTTTTGGTAGTTTATTCCATTTTCGCAACTGCGACACCCGCACTTCAAACTTATGCGCAATCACCGATAAATTATCACCACTTCTAATGCGGTAATAAAGTGTTCTTTTGATATCTACGCCCACTTTAGTAAGGTGTTTCAACTTTGATGCTTTGGCTTTCTGCACTTGCCAAATCACTAATTTCTTTCCAATCTGTAGACCTTTGATCGAATTTGACAAATGATTCCATTTAATGATGCTATCAACAGGCACATCATAACGATTAGAAATTACCCATAAACTTTCGCCTTTAGCAACTTTATGGGTGATTTTTTTACCGTATTTTCGGCTATTAAATCGTTGTACTCTGCGTTGTTCTTTAGACAGGGAATAATAATCTTTGGCTTTTCTTGGAATTGGAATAATGATTTTTTGTCCAGCTTTAATGTAAGTGCCTTTTATGTTATTAATACTCTTAATATAGGCGACTGATGAATTAAATTTCTTTGCTAATTTGTTCAAACTGTCACCCGAATTCACCGTGTAGTGCTTATAACTCAACTGTTTTTGCTTTGGATAACTAGCGCGTGCTTTTTTAAATCCTGCTACTTTTTCAATCGGCAACAACAACTCATAGCGTGGTGTGTCTGGCGTTGCCCAACGATTTAAATCAGGATTAAACATATAAATCTCATCCAAACTCAACCCTGTCCACTCGGAAATTAGCGATAAATCTAATTGCGAATAAACAAACACCGATTCAAGTTGTGGCTTATTGGCAACTGGAGCAATGGTTTGCCCATATTTTTGCGGATTTTTAATCAACTCTACCACTGCCAACAATCTCGGCACATAGCCACGCGTTTCTGCGGGGAGAGAAATGTTCCAAAAATCTGCTTTTTTGCCTTTCGCCTTATTCTTTTTAACTGCCCTTTGTACCCTACCTGGACCAGAATTATAACTGGCAATTGCCAACAACCAATCACCTTTAAACAAGGTATGCAAATTTTTCAAATAGGTAACCGCTGCACGGGTTGAACGAATCACGCTACGGCGTTCATCCACCCAATAATTTTGCTTAAGTCCGTACAATTTGCCCGTATCAGGAATAAACTGCCACAAACCTGACGCTGTGCCATGTGAATAAGAAAATGGATAATAAGCCGATTCAATAATTGGCAGTAATGCCAACTCAACAGGCAAACCTGCTTTCTCAACTTCTTGAACAATAAGATGTAAATATGGACCAGCACGCTTAGTCACTCGTGTGAGATAAGCAGGATTTTCCTTAAACCACTTAATATGCCAAAACAAATCTTTTTGATTGCGTGTTTTGAGTGTATTGCCTTTTGAAATATAACGCCATAAGTCTTTTTCACCTACTTTTGAATACAAAGGCAGCGTCGGTTGAACGATTTTTATGGCTTTTTTTACAGGCGCTTTAAGCTTTGTAGGCTTTTTATGTGTTGTCTTAATTGTAGACTTTGCCGATTCTGCACAGCCTGTATTTTGCTCAACCCCTCCCTGTGTTGAGCACCCACTCAACAACAAAGATAAAATAACTGCGACTTTTAAGATTTTGAGCCCCCAGCACACTGCGGAGAAGTTGGTGCACCGTTTTTCATTTCCCACTCACTGGGTGTGTAAGTATGCATTGCCAAAGCGTGAATATGATGTAATTCTTCTTTGAATAATTGATTGATAAAACGATGTCTGTCAATCAATTTTTTATCGTCAAACTCATCACTCACGACAATTAATTTAAAATGCGATTGAGTCGCAGGGCCTGAATGATTAGCCGATTCGTTTAGCACTTCCAAATATACAGGGCTTAATGCTATGGTAAGTTGCTCAGTTAAATGTTGTTGCATATCTGTCATTATTTTTCCTTAGTATAAGCAAACACAAAGGCATCTGAAAAGAAGTTATCTTTAATCATCCCCTGTGCCACAAAAGTATTAGCAGCAGATTTCACCATCGCTGGCGGACCACAGGCATACACTTCATAGCCAGTTAAATCTTCAAAATCTGCAATCACGCTGTCATGCACGAAGCCCGTTTTCCCTTGCCATTCTTCATCAGGTTCTGACAAAACTGGCACAAATTGAATATTATCATGTGTATCCGCCCACTGTTGTGGCAAATCCATATATAAATCCCGCTTACTACGCACACCCCAATAAATATAAATTTGTCGCTCTAATTTTGTTACTACTGCATGCTCAACAATGGATTTTATCGGACCGAAACCCGTGCCACCTGCCATCAAAATCACTGGCTTTTTACTTTCCTCTCTGAAAAAGAAATCGCCTTTTGGACCTTCTAATTTTAACAAAGACTTCTCTTCCATTTTATTAAATACAAAATTTGTGAATTTACCTCCATCAACCAAACGCACATGCAATTCAATCAAACTTGAATTCATTGGTGCATTAGCAATAGAAAACGCACGAGGCTCAAAATCAGGGTGGATTAAATCAATATACTGTCCTGCAAAATATTGCAATGACTCAGCTTCTGGAATTTTCAACATCACTTGTGCCACATCGTGATTGAGATGTTTGATGCTCTCAACTTTACAAGGTAAACGCCTAACTTCAATATCCGCCAAACTGTCCAATTCCTGAACCACAAGTGCCACATCAGATTTTGCATAACACTGACACAACAACGCCATCCCCTCTGCCACTTCTTCAGAAGTGATGCCATTCGGCACATCGCCATCATAACCTACTTCACCCTCAATAATCGTCGCCTTGCACTTGCCACAAAAGCCTTTTTGACAACCATAAGGAAAATTCAACCCATGAATCAATGCATCATCCAAAATCGCTCCATCACCTTTCGTTCTAAAAATTTTTCCTGTTGCCTGATTTTCAATTGTAAACATTAATTTCATCCTAACTAATTTTGTTGATATTATAATGTAGGTTACACCCGATTAATCATAGTAATAAAATGCCAATGCAAACTAACACCGTCATCTTTCTAATGGGTCCTACCGCTTCGGGCAAAACCGATTTAGCCATCGAATTGTCAAAACGCTTTCCTACGCGTCTAATCAGCGTTGACTCTGCTCTTATCTACAAAGGTATGGATATCGGCACCGCTAAACCCGATACCGAAACCTTAAAAAAATACCCCCATCATTTAGTCAATATTTGTAACCCAGAAGACACCTACTCCGCCCACGACTTCGCCGAAGATGCCAAAGCCCAAATAAAAATCGCCTTTAATAATAACAAAACCCCCATCTTGGTTGGTGGCACTTCTTTTTATTTCAACGCCTTAGAACACGGCTTATCCAACTTGCCAATCTCTACCGTAGAATCTAGGGAAAAATTCAACCAATTACTACAAGAAAAAGGGGTTATCGAACTCCATAAAGATTTAGCAAAAATCGACAAAGAATCCGCCAACCGCATTCACCAAAACGATGCTCAACGCATCACCCGTGCCTTAGAAGTCTTTGATATCAGCGGAAAAACCCTCAGCGAACTCCAAGGCAACAAACAAGCAGGATTAACCCACCCCATCAAAAAAATCATCTTAATGCCACCCCGCTCCGAACTCCATACCAGAATTGAACAACGCTTTTTATCCATGATAGACAACGGTTTTTTAGACGAAGTCCAACACCTCAAACAAAACCCAAACCTACATCCAGACCTACCCGCCATCCGCTGTGTCGGCTATCGCCAAGCATGGCAACACCTCAACGGCGAAATCAACAAAGAAACTATGATAGAAAAATCCATCATTGCCACCCGCCAACTCTGCAAACGCCAAAGCACTTGGCTAAGAAATGAAAAAGACGCTCTTATTTTAGAAAAATCTGATGTTAGCAAAGTGCTTGATTTTTTAGAAAAATAAATAATCAGATATCTTTGCGTAATTCATAACCGGTGTATTAGCACCTCTAGTGCATTAAACACTTAATTGTTTCAGTTGCTGGTTGTTTAGGTTATGATGTGCTGGACATCAAAATCCTTAAAAAAGACTACAAGGAAATGAGTTTCAGTTGCTGGTTGTTTAGGTTATGATGTGCTGGGTAGCACAAACAGTGCCACCTGTAGAAACACAAGCGAGTTTCAGTTGCTGGTTGTTTAGGTTATGATGTGCTGGTGGGATCGATGATGCGAATAAACTTTGTAGAGCTGTTTCAGTTGCTGGTTGTTTAGGTTATGATGTGCTGGTTCCATTTTGGGAATACACAGGGATTTCAGGGGCGTTTCAGTTGCTGGTTGTTTAGGTTATGATGTGCTGGTAT
>FPHZ01000159.1_pt1 | contig 16613 bp, 17 predicted proteins | sample 1057321 | NCBI WGS metagenome assembly FPHZ01 (sample SAMEA4473301, study PRJEB15554) | hydrothermal vent metagenome | biome: marine basaltic hydrothermal vent biome; feature: marine hydrothermal vent; material: water | place: Pacific Ocean | collected 2011-06-14/2011-07-23 | depth 1705 m
TCTCATTGTTTCAAATTTTGAACATTTCCCTCAAGTTGTTTAATAAAATATTTTTCAACTTGTGTGATTCTGTTGTTTGTTTTCTCTTTATAAATTTCATATTCATGATGTGCTTTTTCAATGGCTTGTTGATGACTAATAGCCCCAGAATGTTGCAAAATATCCTTATTGGTCATTTTCAAAAAAGCATCCAACTGCTTAATCCAATCAGCCATATACATTGGTGTACGACCTAAAGCTTGTATTTCTGCAATTTCCAAAAATGCCGTTACCATTCGGTTCAAAATATCTAACTCGTCTTTTGCAAGATAATTTTTAGCAATTTCAGCTTCCTTTTTTGACGGTATTTCGCCTTTGAAATTGGTTAATCCCATATGTTCTTTTAATGAATCTACTCGTTTATAGACTGTTTCAGCCACTGTTTCTCCGTGACTTGCCCAGTGCATTTTATTTTGTATGGTTTTAAACACCCTTACAGATTGTTCTGTTTTGGCATCGTAATCGATACTGGTGGCGTAAACATCTAAAACCTTACGCCAAAATACCTTTTCCGACGAACGAATATCACGAATACGAGCCAACAACTCATCAAAATAATTTCCACCGCCCACTTCTTTTAGCAGTTCATCGTTGATTGCAAAACCCTTTGTCCAATACTCTTTGATAAGTGCCGTCGCCCATTTTCTAAAATGCACTCCTTGATGTGATTTGACTCTATAACCCACTGAAATAACCATATCAAGATTATAATGTTTTACATTCTTAATCTGCATCTTCCCTTCAATGGCACCGTGTTGAGTGGTATGTGCAAAATTTGCACATACCACTTCTTGCTCTAATTCCCCCTCTTTAAAAACATTACCAATATGCTTAACAATAACACTTCTATCTTTGTCAAAAAGTGCTGCTATTTGTTTTTGAGTAAGCCAAACGCTTTCATTTTCAAAATGCGTTTCGATTTTGACTTTTCCATCTTCGGTTTGGTAAATAATTATTGGGGCAATTTTCATATCTTACTTTTTGATGCCGTTAAAAAAATATTTCAGAATATATTCGTCAAAATCATCTAAGTTTTCAACCTGTTGAATAATTTTTTCACAAGTTACTTCGTTAAAATTATCAATAATAGAGTGTAAATTTTTATCATTATTTTCTATATTAATTAATCCTGATAATTGTATCTTTTTAGAAATCATTCTTGGTAGTCCATATTCTTCAAGTAAATATACATTTTTTGGTAAAAAAGCATAATGTGTTTTTAGTACAAAAGAAGATATATCAGTATTCAAATGTGGCAACATTTCTTTCTGCAAGATATTGACACAATTAAATACATTTGAAACATCAAAACTAACTTTTTTTTCTAATCTAAAAAAATCATCTGCTGAAATCTTAAGTTTATTAATTAAATATGGAATACTCTTATCCCAATTTAAAGAAGATATTTTGATAAACTTTACCAGTTCTTTATATGGAGCTACTTTTCCCATTGTCAGTACTTTATATAAAAAACGATCCCAAGCTTCTGTATTAGCTGTATTTAAGTAATTAAGACCATTCCATTCGCTGGCTTTTACTTCCATGTCACTTACTAACTCTTCTATCAGGTCCCAATTATTTTCTTCAAAAAAAGACTGTTTTCTCAATTTTTTATAACTTTCTCCTAATTTATTTTGCATTTTTTGATGAAAATCAATCGCTTCTTTCTGTTTGGGGTTGTCAATATCATTTGAAGTACCACTTACATCGATCAATTCTTTTGGCATTTCTAAAGACAATTGTATCTTTTCCTTTTCTGGTGGCTTTTCAAGCAAATACACTTCACCAATAAAATGCTTAAACATTCTTCCGCCACGACCAATTAAATTTTTATAGCCAAAATACTTTAAATTTGATGTTCCATTTTTTTTACCCCAAAAAATTATATTCTTTGCTGATGTGTTTACCCCTTCAATGATGGATGATGTAGAAATTATATTTTTAAGCCCATTAACTTCATCAAATAATTTAATTTGAATCTGACTTAACGAACGATGCAATCTGCCATTATGTATCCCCGTCCCTTGTTTAATTAAATCAACTAACTCCCAATTTTGAGAGTAGTTTGTAGCAACCCATTGTGAAAAATTATTAAGTAAGTCATTATCCAAATCAGGAATTTTCTCTTTTATAATTTTTGATAATTTATCTATTTCTGAATATGTTCCAGCATAAATTAAAGTTTTATATTCTGTGTTATTTAGTATTTTTAATAATTCCGATTCCTTGCCACTGTTTTTATAACTGTCATGAATATTTAAGAAAACAGTATTGAAATCAATGCGTTTTATTTCCATGCCTTTTGTAAATGGGTTTGATTTAATTTCTGAAATATTTGGTGCTAAGAAATACTTTTGTTTGGACTTTTTCCCAAGCTTCAAAATAGTGTTCAACAACGAAGTAGATCTTTGTTTATCAAAATCAGCGCTAGCCTTGTAAAACTCATCAATCACAAGCATATCTAACTCCGCTATTTTAGCTACATAATGCAAAGCTCTTTCTTGTGGAAATATAAAAATATTTTTTTCGCTTAATTCCACTTCTGAAGTGGTGATAATTTTATATTGATTTGAAAATTTCTTTTGTAGCCTTCTTCTTGTTTCATCTGTTAATGCGATTGTTGGCACAATAATTGCAATATTTTTAGGCTGTTTTAACGCTATAAAAGCATCAATAATAAAACTTTTCCCAAAACTAGTGGGGGCAATAATTGCCAAATTTTTACCATCTATCAAATCTTTTAGCACTGATGATTGCTCTCTATGTAGTGTTATTGGCTTGTCGTCACCAATATCTACTTTAAAAGCCTCGTAAACAAAATTTTCTTGCCAAGAAGATGTTTTTGTGTCTAAGTATGGATAAAGTCCAAGTTGTCTAATTAAGTGGTTAACAAGTTCATCGTATGGGATTTTCTGACTTTCGTAAAAGTCCAATAATTTAATTAGTTCTTCTCTTGCCTTCTCCTCATTAGAGTTAATAAGATTATTTATCTTTTGACAAGTTTCAAAAATATTCATTTTCATTGCCATTTATAGTGGTTCGCATTTTCTATAAAACTATTAACAATAGATTCCTTATCAGGAATTGGAAACAATATTAAGTGAAATTTAATATCTGCATATTTAAAAATATCGGACATTTTCTCAACTTGTTTTTTAAAATATTTATTGGTTTTTTCCTTATGAAAAGAAATCACTTTATCTTTATATTGTTTTGTCAATTCAGTTTGATTTTTTGTTATCTCACATTCATGCAATAATAAAATTGGGATATTTATTTTTGGCTTTATACTATCAAGTGAATTTTCACCACTTAAAGTAGATTTTATTTTCTCCACTAACTCAATAGATAAATCCATCTTATCAATATCAGAAACTGATGTAATAATGCTATTTTCTTTTTTTATTTGATTGTCGTTTCTAAGAAACTTATCAACAGACTTTATTGCACTATTTATTGCACCATCTATAGATTTATAAAATTTAGCCTCTCCAAACCATAAGGAAAAGTCATTACTATTATTTTCAATAACAATATGAACACTATCTGCACCTTTTGCGTTGTCGTTAGCATTTTGCTTATAAAAAATTTTAGGCACAACAGGCAATGCAGAATAATATTCTTTCATAATGCCATAAAGCAATATTTCACACAACTCACTGCCTTCTCCAATTTTGTCATTATCGGTTAAGCGTAAATTTTTTGCAGATTCCACTAGAGCAGAGTTAGGTTTGTCTATTAATTTATTTCTTTCACTTTTAGATAATGCTGTTTCCGCAATATTATCCCAAATATAATTTTTAAATTTATCATGCCTCCACTTTCCACTTTCAAAATCATTGATCAGACTAAGAACATATTTTTTATCAATAGGTAGCAATGCTGGATTTGTATTTATATCAACAAAGGAAGTATCTATTAATTTTTCAAAATTCACCACGCAACACTCCTATAAATTTCCAATTCCAACCTACCCAAACACTCCATTTTACCGCTAAACAATTCAACAATTTCCAGCGGTGATCCGAGTGCGTCTAGTGGTTTGACTTGGAGGATTTTCATATTCTCGATATTTTCAATGCCCTCATCGGCATATTTATCTAAGAGGGTTTCTAATACTTTGCGGGCTTGTTCGCCATATTTAGTGAAATAATCGCGTTTTTTGACATTTTTGGCTCGCTCAACTCTTGTGAGTGGTGGCTGGTCAAAGGCGGTGTGGCAAATTAAATCAAAAATATCCATCTCTCTACTTACTGCTTCTTTAAAGTCGGCAAACACAACGCCTTGCTCGGTTAGTTGCTCAATAATGGTTTGTTTTTTGTCGCTGGCATTCCATTTTTGCAAAAAATCATCTAATGAATGGTACTTTTCACGCACTTTTTGGCGGGTGTAATCTTTTAAACTGGCAGTGATGAGTTTGCCGTTTGCATCTAAATATTGCACTCGTTCATTAAGAATGGACACATTCACACCATTAACAAAATATTTTGCACTAGGCTCTTTAATAATATCGCCACCCTCAATAACCTCTGGCGCTGAGAAAATAATTTCTTCACCATTTTCATCAAAAATCTGCTCATCTTCGCCTATTCCTTCAATTGGCAAAATTGCCTCATCTTCGCCCACTTCTTTAATCTTTATCGGCTCACCATCAAAATCAGGGTCGGCAAATAAATTCGTTACCCCTCTAAAATCCATAATGGTGAAAAAAGTTTTACCAAAATTCTCGTTAATACGAGTGCCACGCCCAATAATTTGCTTAAATTCTGTCATTGAGGCGATATTACTATCCAGCACAATCAATTTACAAGTTTGCGCATCCACGCCCGTGGTCATCAGTTTTGAAGTGGTGGCAATCACGGGGTATTCTTCCTCAGGGTTAATGAAATTATCCAACTCATTTTTACCCGCCTGATTATCACCTGTGATTTGCATAATATATTTATCGTTGATTTTGACTTGCTCAATATTTTCATTCGCCAGTGCGGTTCGCATTCCTTGGGCGTGTTCTATATCAACGCAAAATACAATGGTTTTATCAAACGGGGTGCCACTGGTATTTAAAAATTCGGTAATTTTTTGTGCTACCATTTTTCGCCTTTCTTCAATAACGATGTTTTTATCAAAATCCTTACGGTTATAAAATCTATCTTCTACTAAATTACCCTGTTTATCGGTAAAGCCTTTTGGCGGTCGCCAATCTTCTAAATCAATATTCAACCCCACCCGCAAGACTTTATACGGTGCAAGAAAACCATCTTCAATGCCTTGTTTTAGGCTATAAGTATAAATCGGATCACCAAAATAATCACTGCTAGAAATCTGATCGGTTTCCTTAGGCGTTGCAGTTAAACCGATGTGGGTCGCCGTTTTGAAATAATCCAAAATCTCACGCCACGCACTGTCATCTCTAGCGCTGCCACGATGGCATTCGTCAATCACAATTAAATCAAAAAACTCAGCGCTGAATTTTCGATAAGCATCATTGTCTTGGTCATAGTTGGTTAAACCTTGATACAAAGCCAAATAAATCTCATACGATTTATCGATATTCTTGTGCTTGATAACCGTCATTTTATTTTTAAAATGACGAAAATCCCCACGCATGGTTTGGTCAATCAAAACATTTCTATCGGCTAAAAATAAAATGCGTTTTTTGGTTTTACTTTTCCACAAACGGTGGATAATTTGAAAGGCAGTATAGGTTTTTCCTGTGCCAGTTGCCATGGTTAATAAAATGCGATTCTGCCCTTTGGCAATGGCTTCAACACTACGATTGATGGCAATTTGTTGATAATATCGTGGGCTTCTATCGGTGCCATCAAAAAAATAATCTTGGGCGGATATTCGTGCTTGTTCCTGCGTGTCAATACCCTTGTATTGCTTGTATCGTTGCCATAATTGTTCGGGTGTGGGAAATTCATCAAGGCTTAATTCTTGCTCAATTTTGCCATTAGTTGCCGTTTTATTATGCTCAAAAAAGCCATCACCATTACTACTGTAAACTGAAGGAATGTCTAGGATTTTGGCGTAATCTAGTGCTTGTTGAATACCCGAATTGAGTGATAATTTATTGCTTTTCGCCTCAACAATGGCAATGGGGATATTGGGCTTGTAGTAGAGAATATAATCGGCTTTTTTGCCCTTGCCTCTTTGGGTAAGGTTGCCTTTAACAAAAATCCGCCCATCGGTAAAAAACACCTCACGGCGAATTTGTGTTTGCTCATTCCAACCTGCTTTTAATAACGCAGGAGTGATGAATTTTGCTTTAATGTCAGATTCTGATAATTGTTTTTTAGTGGTCATAATTTTTAAGTTGTTAATTTTCAGCAAGCGCCTTTTTAACCACATAATTATTAATTGACATACCCATTTCTTTTGATTGATGAGCAATAATTGCATGTTCATTTGGCTGCATACGCACCACAAATTTACCCGAATAAGACTTATTAGGTTGCGTGCCACGCTGTGCGCAAGCGTCTAAATAAAAATCAATACTCTCATGAAACTTGGTTTCAAGTTCCTGTGTGTTTAACCCATCAAAACCAATGATTGCCTTAATACCCTGAACCCTGCCGACAATGATTTTATCGACCTCATCATACTCCAATGTTGCCGTATATCCCTTATATTCCATCATATTACACCTCGCCTATTTCAATTAAAAATTCACGAACAAGTTTAATTCTATATCGTAACGACTCCTTAGATGGGTGCGGACGATGAATGCTTAATTCACTTTCATTTTTATAAAAAGCAACCTTAGAACCTGCACCCTCTATTACTTCAATACCCTGTATTTTCCTCAACATTTTTTCAATATCTGACCAATGAATTGCACGATTTACCGGGTTTTGAAAAATCTTTGCAAGTAGTTTTTTATTGTTCATAAGTGTATGATACTATAATAGTATCAAAAGTCAAATAGGTTGCTCTGCTTGAGTAAAAGCGGCTTTTAACACCGCTTGCATTAGTTGCTCGGCATAAGTTTGATTGGCAGTGATTTGAGTTTGTAGTTTATCGCAAATGTTAAGTAATTTTTCAACTTTGGCAACGATGGCTTTTTGTTCGGCGGGTGGTGGTAGTGGTAAAAAATTTTCAAATAATTGGTCTTTAGTTATATTGTTCATTGATGTTGATTTTCCAGTATTTAAACTAAAATAATATTCCACTGTGTGCTTTGATTCATTATGAAAATATATATATTTTTTTTCAATTAAACATGAAAATGTTAATCTAGGTGTTTTATCTGATAAAAGTAAATTTTTTACACTACCGACAACTAAACAACATTTTCCAGCATATCCTTTTGTTCCACTCGCTCTGCAAAAAATTAAATCTCCATTTTTTATCTGTTTAGAAGCGTCAATTGGAGTGTGCTTCTGATAATATTTATGTTCCATTTGTTTAAAGAATGCAGATGTAATTGCACTTGTTTTAATAACACCCCACTCTGAGTTGTCTATTTCTCTATTGATACATTTAAAACTTTTTCCTGCTTCGTACTTTTCTACAACCTCTCCCAACCGACACCAAGCCCAACTTTTTGGCAATTTAAACGGTTTTTCATTCTCGCTAATCACTGGCAAAGTTTTTTGTGCTTTGATTTTTTTATCTTTAATTAGTTGTTGTTTTTCGGCTTGAATGCGTTTTAATAATTCGCTGGCAGGTTCGGTGTTTGGATTTTTCTTTCGCCAATCTTGGGTGAGTTTGCCCTCAATCGCCTCTTGTAAAATCTGCTGACGCAGTTTTTTAAGCAGGGTTTGTTGCTGGGCAATTTCTTGTTTTAAATCACTCTCTTCGGTTTCTATATCTTTGGTTTTTTTAACGATTATTTTTTGTTCTTTAAGAGGGGGTAATATTAGAGATAAAGAAAGCATCATACTTTCTTTAATGCGAACTCTCCCTACACCTTGTGTTAATTGGTTTAATTGCCAGATAAAATTTGGCAAACCAATCATTTTTATTAAAATAGTTGGGAAAATTTTACTTTTATTGATTTCAAAACAAGGCATTTCATTTGTAATTAGAGCATTATTTAACTCTATCGGGACTATGCCAAATGCCCCAGTATGAACAGAAAGTCTCGAATATATAAAATCTCCAGTTTTTGCTATATATCCTGTTTTTGCACTTATAATCGCACCTTTTTTCTTTTCCCTAAGTTTTATAACGCCCTTATTAGAAATAGTAACAAGAGAATATTCGGTATTTGAATCAATTACAATTCGTTCTTTTCTTTATCAGAATATCTCTAGTACCTTGAGGGCTTGTTCTTGTGTCATTTAAAAACACCCCTGGGGTCAAATACTAATTTTAATTTCTGTTCAATCTCAGTTCTTAACACTGATTTATTCTTAACACTGATTTATTCTCTAATTTGACAGATGCGTTGAGTTTATCCACATAAGCACTGGGCATAACTTTAAAACTAATTTGCGTTACCATTGCCAATTGTCCTTTTGAGCCAACCAATAAACGCGCCACATCATAGCCGGCGACATTTTTCATTACCTGACCGCCAAAATTTAGCAACTCACCGTTGCCGTCAATAATTTGCACGCCTAACACGCTATCTGACAAGTCTTGCCCGCCATTGGCATACATTGCACCAATACTCGTGTTGTCGTTATCGGTATAAAAAGGTTATTTTTTTTGACTCATATTAGTACCTATACAAATTTCATTATCACTATTAACAATTTTTATTACATTTTTAAAGTAATCTTATCTTCTATAAACTGATGCACTGGCGATGAAAATATCGTTTGATAAGGGGGTATTAGCTTCGGCTCTTTTTCTTTTGAGCATTAGCATATCTCGCTATGCAATTTTTATATTGATATTTTTAGTTTTGTTTAGGTAATTTTTGGCAGCCACTTTTGCCATTAATAATTCTTCTTCAAAATTATCAACTTGTTCAAAGTTATCTGCACCATCAATTGCCTCTAAAAGGTCTTGTTCATATTCATCTAAAATCATAATGTATCCTTATATAGTTTATGCATTTTTCTACTTGGAATGACAGTCTTTAAAAATATTTCATTGTCATTTTTAACATAGGGGACAACATAAATATAGCCCATTATCCTAATAATATACATAAATTGATTAGGATACCTCTGTTGGTTTGGGTGTTTGTATTGTCTAAAACTTTATCTTCGTGGATTGCACTCACAATGTCCTCAAAACAAACACCTCTCTCTTTCATTAGAATTTTTTTGACCTTGTTCCAATTAAAATTTATGCTCATAAAGTCAAAGTATAGCATATGGCATTTAACATCTTTTGTAAAACTATTAAATTAAAAATATGCTTACCTAAAAACGCCAAAAAGATTTGTGTAATAACGCAATTAAAGTTAAGATTTCTAAGCGTCCAAGAAGCATAGAGAAACTGAGAATCCATTTGGCAGTATCGCTAATAGTGGTGTAGTTAGCGGCAACTTTGCCGAGTCCGGGGCCTAGATTATTAATGCTGGCGGCAGTGGCAGAGAAACTGGTTACTTGATCCAGTCCAGTGAGCATTAAGGCAATCATAATACCAAAAAAAGCAATGATATAGAGGGCAAAAAAGCCCCAAACTGAAGTTAAAGTGCTGGCGGGTACACTTTTTTTATTGAGTTTAATGTTGATTTGTGCATTAGGGTGAATAAATTGTTTAATTTCTTTGGCAGCCAGTTTGAACATTAATAGCACCCTAACGACTTTAATACCACCCCCAGTTGAACCTGCAGATGCACCGATAAAACTGGCAAAAATCAGTAATACGGGCAATGCCACTCCCCATAATGAAAAATTGGTGGAGGCAAAACCTGTGGTAGTTGCCATGGAAACACTTTGGAAAATACCATATCTAAAGGCTTCACTGAAACTTGCATATTGCTCCGTATTCAGCAAGTAAACAAAAACCACCAGCGTTAAAACAACAAGAAAAGTAGTATAAGTTTTAAATTCTGAATCTAGATAATAGTGATTAATGTGATTTTGACGCCAAACGAAAAAATGCAGGGAAAAATTAATACCTGCAAAGAACATAAACACTACAGCAACCATCTCAATCATAGCCGAATCAAAATATCCGATAGAGGCATCATAGGGGGAAAATCCACCGATTGCCACAGTGGCATAACTATGCACAATCGCATCAAAGGCATTCATACCTGCAAGATAATACGCCAATGCACAGGCGACGGTAAAACCAATATAAATCAACCACAAAACTTTGGCAGTTTGCGTTAGTTTTGGGGTGAGTCTGTCTTTAGAAATGCCACTGGATTCGGCGTGATAAAGTTCCATGCCGCTAACACCCAACATCGGCAGAATTGCCAGTGCTAAGACGATAATACCCATACCGCCAAGCCATTGTAATTGTTGGCGGTAATAAAGCAGGGATTTGGGCAGTTCGTCCAGTCCAGAAATCACCGTTGATCCCGTGGTAGTCAGCCCCGACATTGACTCAAAAAATGCGTCACTAAACGACATATGTAGCATATCAGTGAGTAAAAATGGAATGGTGGCAAACAGGGAAAGAACAAACCAAAAACTCACTACCACCAGAATGCCTTCCCGAATTCTAAACGCTTTTTTGGTTCGTCTAAAAGGTAGCCAAAGTGCAAAACCACAGCCCAGTGTGGCAATAAAAGCAATCGCAAATTCTAAAGAATTGTGTTGCATATAAATTACACCCACTATTATTGGTGGTAACTGTGTTAGGCTGAAAACCATCAACAATAAACCAATCGTCTTAAAGATAATACTAAATTGCATAATTAAAAATAGCCTTCAAATAATTCTTCCACTTGGTGAATTTTACTGACATCACTTAACACCAAAACAACATGGTCAAATTCTTCAACGACCAAGGTTCTAGATGCCATAATCACTTCATCACCACGCACAATTGAACCAATAACAACCCCCTTAGGCAGGTCAATTTTTTCAATGGATTTACCGACCACATCAGAATGGTCTTTGTCTCCATGCACGATGACTTCAATCGCTTCCGCTTTGCCATTACGGAGTGAATGCACCCTCATAGTATCGCCTTTTCGAATGTGTGACAAAATGCCAGAAGTGGTAATTTGGTCGGGGGAAATGACGATATCGACATAGTCATTTTGGGTGGCCAACTCTTCGTAAATATTGCGTTTTACCAAAGCAATGGTTTTGTGTGCACCGAGTCGTTTTGCCAAAATAGAGGACAATACATTAATCTCATCGGAATCAGTGAGTGCCAAGAATAAATCCGTTTGCTCAATACCTTCTTCTTTGAGTAAATCTTCATCAGAGGCATTACCACGCAAAACAATGGTGTTTTCCAGTTTGTCGGCAATCTCAATAACGCGTTCTTTGTCCAGTTCAATCATATGCACATTGTGATTTTTTTCCAAGTATTTTGCAAGATTTAGCCCAATCAAACCACCGCCTGCAATCATAATATTCTTATACGGCGTGTCAACGCGTCTAAACTCCCGCAATATCTTGGATATACTTGCTTTTTTGGTCACAAAATACACACGGTCACCGTCCTTAATCACGGTATCGCCATAAGCGGGAATTGCCTTACCATTACGGTAAATACTGACAATACGCATTTTTGTTTTTGGCAAGTGCTGGTGCAAATCTTTAATCGGATGTCCGACAATAGGCGTGCCTGCATACGCCTTGGTTTCGACCAATTGCACCAATCCATTTTCAAACTCATACACCTGCTCAGCACCAGGTTCTTCCACCATTCGTTTGATAAAATCCGTTACCAATGCTTCTGGGGTGATGACAAAATCAATCGGGGCAATGGGTTTAAATTCATCTTGATTAAGATATTCAGAAGTGCGAATACGGGCAATTTTTTTGCCTACTTTGAAAATCGTATCCGCAATTTGACAAGCTAAGATATTACGCTCATCGGATTTGGTAACAGCAATCATTAAGTCGGTCGTTCTGATACCCGCTTCTTCCAAAATATTCGGATATGAACCATAACCACAAACAGTTTTAATGTCTAAATGGCGTGCAAGATCCGATAAATTGGCAGCATCTTTATCAATAACGGTGATTTCATTTTCATCGTCTTTATTCAGATATTTTGCCAACGATGCGCCCACTTGCCCCGCTCCTAAGATTAATATTTTCATTTTTTGTCAATCCCCAAATCTTTTAACTTGCGATATAGCGTGGTTCTTTCCAGTCCTGCAATGTCTGCAACTTTGGCAATATTGTGGTTATTTTCGCTAAGATGATGGTCAAAATATTGTTTTTCAAAAATATTCCTCACAGTTTTTAAAGGCAAATCAAAATTCATACCGCACATTGCCCGCTCACTTTCATTGGCTTTTTCAGAGAGTAGTTTACGCACCAACGGTAAAATATCATGCAACGGTTTTTTAAGAAAATCAACCGCACCCAGTTTGATGGCTTTCACCACATCTTGATGCTCTGCGTGACCTGACATCATTACCACAGGCATTGAAAAACCAGCATTCATCCATTCTTCTAACAACGACATTCCATCTTGCCCTGGCATCCAAACATCCATCATAATTAAATCAAACGACTGCGTTTTGACAATGACTTTTGCCTCGGCGGCATCAGCAGCCAAAACCACGCTGTAATTAACATCTTCAAGTGTGTCTTTGATGGTTTCCGAGTTAATTTGCTCGTCGTCAATAATCAGAATATTCCCAATGATCATACTTGCTCCTTTATGTGTTCAAATTCAATAGTAACAATCGCACCATGAGGTTTGACATTACCTGCAAAAATGCGTCCGTCGTGCTGTTCAATAATATTTTGCACAATTGCCATACCCAAACCACTGCCCTTGACCTTAGTGGTAACATACGGCTCAAATACCGATTCTAGTATCGACTCTGCAAAGCCATCGCCATCGTCTTCAATACTGAGACGCACTATACGCTCATCTTTTATATATTGGGTGGCAATACGCACAATCAAATTACGCTCATCTTCCACGGCTTCGGTGGCATTTTTGACTAGATTAATCAGCACCCTGGAAATGCTGTTAGCGTCTAAAAATAATTCAGGCACCTCCTCCGACAAATCAAACTCAATACGGATGTTTTTTTGTGCATCATATAAAGCAATAGAATGACTAACAAGTGCGTTTAAATTCAATAATTTACGCTCAATTTGTGGGGTATTGGCGTAGTCAGCAAAGGCACTCACCATTGCATCCATTGACTTCACTTGGTCAATAATAACGGTGGTGGTTTTATCTATAACCTCTAAATCCTTGCCTTTTAAAGTGTCTAAAAATTTGTTTCTCAGGCGTTGTGCAGATAATAAAATCGGTGTCAATGGATTTTTAATTTCGTGTGCCATACGCACTGCCACCCCACCCCACGCCGCTTTTTTCTGAGCACGATGTAATTGGGATATGTCTTTAATAATAATGACATACCCCAGCGTTTTATCACCGTCATTTAAAACCGCCCCTTGGCACGATAAGAGAATATGCCTGTCAGGCAATCCCACCTCAATTTCTTCACTCCACTCATTATTCCCTTGGTTAAATCTGTCTTGAATAATGAAAAATAACGGCTCAAGATAGGTATTCTTTTCTGCAATATGACTATAAAAACTGCCCACAAATTGCTGCTCTTCTTGCATGGACAATATTTTACTAATCACTGGATTGATAAATTGAATGTTTTTATTTTTATCCAAACCAATCACACCAAATGAATACTTAAGAATGGTTTCTAAATAAATATTATGGGTGTTAAGCCCCTGTCGTGATTGTTGGATTTGCTTGGACATTTCATTAAATTGCCCAATCAGGCGACGCACATCGCTGCTCTTTTCCTGATTATAAACCATCACCCCGTAATTACCCTTGGCAATTTCTTTGGTAGCAAGTGAAAGATTGTGCATTGGACGCATCAAACGGTCAATTAATCGCAATACAATCAGCAACACACTCAAAACCGTGAGTAGCACAGTAGAAGAAAAATCCAATAAAAAGCGTTTTTGCGTAATCGAAGTATTGACCTCAAAAACAATGGCACTGGCAAAATTATAAAAACCCTTAACCTGCCCTAGAAAACGCAATAAATGGGGATCGGTAGCATACACCGCAGTTAAATCTAAGGTTTTTTTCTTATCCGATTTTTTGCCCAAATATTGGGTGGACATTTGCACTTGAAATAACTTTAATTCCTCATCCTCAAAGGCAATCAAATTTTGCTGCTTGGCAAGCGGCTGATTATTTTCTGTTATACAAGTGGTTCGTTGACTCGCTTTGGCAATGGTTTCATCTTTTTCATTTTTGAGTATCAACGAGCAAGCATATCTTTTATCCACCAAACCTTGAGCAAAAACCTGCATCTTCTTGTTGTAATTTTCTGCCCCCTCTTGGAAGTTTGAATAACTCTGAATTTGTTGCAATAATACTTTGGTAAAGTCAACATAACGGTCGTCCCTAACCACTTGCAAACCCTTATACAACTCATTAACTTGATTTAAAAAGATTTTATTAAACTTGTTATAAGTCTCCTTGGAACGATTAACATTATCCTGCACTGTTTGGAATGAGAATATATAAAAAGACAGCACAGGTGCGATTGTCAATAACGGCACAATTTTAATAAAAGACCAAGTAAATCGTGCACCAACTACATTATTTCTATTGTCTGCCTTAAGTTTCTTAACCGCAAAAAACAAATAATAACTGGCAACCAGAATTGCCACGGCATTATAAGACACCAACACCCACCACCACGACTTAATAAGATCTGGACTTAACCCCATATAAGACAAGCCACCCAGCGAAATTAAGAAAACAAACGCCCAAGTCCATCTACCTGGGGCGTTTTTAATGGCTAAATCTTGATTGGCATCCATTATTTTTAGGGTTACTTGTTTAAATAAGTTGCTGATTATCGCATAAAAATCACCAAGGTAACTATTTGTTGCTAAAATACGACAAATGATTACAAATAATAATGAATTAGCCGAATTTTTACACCGCATTAACAACGCAACTGAACTGGCAATTGACACTGAATTTAAATGGGTAAATACCTACTACCCGCAACTGTGTTTATTGCAAATTGCAACTGAAAATGTGGCAGAATGTATTGATATTTTAGCAATTGAAGACTTGCAACCTCTGTTTGATAAATTGTATCAACCCGATGTGCTGTGGATTGCCCACGCTGCTCGCAATGATATTGAAGTATTGTATCGGTATTCCAAACAACTGCCTACCCAAGTATTTGACACACAAATTGCACCCGATTTATTAAAAAATTTACGCCCCGAAGACAGTCATTTTGGCGGGCAAATATCCTATCAAGCATTAACAGAAATTTTACAAGGTGTGGTGTTGGACAAAGCCTACACCCGACTAGATTGGACAATGCGCCCCCTACCTGAAAAAGCGGTAGAATATGCACTAGACGATGTGATATATTTGATTAAAAATTACACACAACTCAAAACCCTGCTCAAAAATGAACAAAAACTAGACTGGCTCATGGAAGAAGGACAATCCCTACTTAATGCCAAACTCTATGAAACAGATATTTTTCAAGTTTGGCATCGTCTCAAAGGATTGTCACGCCTACCAAAACAAAAACACACACTCGCCGTGCAATTATCTGCTTGGCGAGAACATCAAGCAATTGACAAAAACAAGCCAAGAAGATGGATAATGACAGACAATTATTTGATTGATGTGGCAATGGGAAAACAACAATTATCCGATAACAAACAACAAAAGTTTGCAGATTTTTTAACCCTCAATCCGCACAAAATTGCGTTTGAAATCCCCCAACACGCACCAGCCACCGCACAAGAAAAAGCACAAAAACTGATTTTGCAAAAACTGATTCAAGAAAAAGCAACACAGTATAATCTAACAACAGAAGTGATTGCTAGTAGTAAAACTTTGTTAAGATACATCCGTGGCGACCAGTCGGTGAATTTTCTCAGTGGCTGGCGCTATCATTTATTAAAAAAGGAGTTAGAAAAATGCAAAATAGTTTAAAACCCGTATCGGCAGGCAATATCCCCGATGAAGTCAATGTTATTATCGAAATCCCCGCAAACTCATCCCCCGTCAAATACGAAATTGACAAAGAAACAGGGGCAATGTTTGTCGATAGATTTATCTCCACCCCAATGTTTTATCCCTGTAATTACGGCTTCGTGCCCGACACCTTATCTGACGATGGTGACCCAGCAGATGTGCTGGTTATTACCCCCTACCCACGAAGAAGGGCAAGACTACAAAATCCTAGCAGTACCAACCGACAAACTGTGCAAATCTTATGCTGACATCAAAGATATCAGCGATGTTAACAGCGTTTTAAAAGACCAAATTGAACACTTCTTTACCTACTACAAAGACCTTGACAAAGAAAAATGGGTAAAAATCGATGGTTGGGGCGGTGTAGAAGAAGCAAAGCAAGAATTACAAGCCTCTGCTAACGCTTACCAAACCCATCTCCTCAACAGTGCCAACTAATTGCAAGAGGTTCAACTTCTTACCTCAGTGATGAAAAATAGTTTTCAAATTATTGGTGGGGTGCACAGGGGGCGGAAATTTAA
>FPHZ01000074.1_pt1 | contig 15321 bp, 13 predicted proteins | sample 1057321 | NCBI WGS metagenome assembly FPHZ01 (sample SAMEA4473301, study PRJEB15554) | hydrothermal vent metagenome | biome: marine basaltic hydrothermal vent biome; feature: marine hydrothermal vent; material: water | place: Pacific Ocean | collected 2011-06-14/2011-07-23 | depth 1705 m
ATTAGTTGACGCAATGGAACATGTCAAACACTGCTCATCCTGTCGCACACTCAGCGAAAAAACCCTTTGCAAAATCTGCGTCAACGACAACCGCACCAACACCCAACTTTGCATTGTCGAAACCCCAACCGACATCCACGCCATCGAACAAAGTGGCGTCTATAAAGGCAAATATTTCGTCCTCAGCGGCTACCTATCCCCCATCGACGGCATCGGTGCTGCCGAACTAGGTCTAGACGAATTAGAACAAAAATTACACCACCAAAACATCGAAGAAATCATCCTTGCCACCAACGCCACCATCGAAGGCGAAGTTACCGCCCATTACATTAGCAACATGGCAAAACAATTCAATATCCGCATCACCCGCATTGCCCACGGCATCCCCATCGGTGGCGAATTAGAATACGCCGACATCAACACCATTGCCCACGCCCTATCAGGCAGAAAAGATTACGATTAGTTTTACAATCACTGTTCTACTGGAATATTATACCATTTATAAAAACTAATGATACTAAAAACGAGCGGATAATTGTTTGTTTTAGAGGGCTTAAAAAATCAAGGTGGTATTAGGATAGTTTTGGTAAAGTTTGTTATTTAATAATTCTTGAATTCACATCATAAGTGCAACACCCAACAACCTAATGGCATTACTTTTTATAAATGTGTCATTCCCCCCACTTCCACCCAACCCATGGCTTTCTACCTCCTCTCTCACCCCCAAACTAGTTTCCAAATAAATTCTGCACCCTCCCGCACAAATATTATCTGTGGTTTTGCTCTTGCCATCTATTTAATGTGACAACAATTATGCGGGTTTTTAGAGAAGGGCTTGAGTGGGGATATGGTTATTTTCTAGCCAAATTTTGAACTTTGTTTGGATTTTGAGTAAAGTTTGTTCGTCGTCTGCCTCAAACCGTAACACCAAACATGGGGTGGTATTGGAAGGGCGAACTAAGCCCCAGCCGTTGGGGTAATCGACACGCACGCCGTCAATCGTGGTAATCTCCGCTCCCTTGAAATCGACATCTAAATAAAGTTTATCCATCGCCTCAAACTGTTGTCCTTGTTTGTCAAAGGTAATATTAATCTCTGGGGTATTGATACTATCAGGTAAATCAGCGAACACTTGTGCACAGGTTTTATTGGTTTTTGATAGAATTTCAAGTAATCTAGCACCAGTATAAAGGGCGTCGTCGAAGCCGTACCAGCGTTCTTTGAAGAAGATGTGTCCGCTCATTTCACCACCGAGTGCTGCTCCTGTTGCTTTTAATTTGGCTTTGATAAAACTATGTCCTGTGCGTGACATAATTGCCTCACCACCGTGTTGTATAATGTCTTTTGGCAACAGCGATGAACATTTAACATCAAACACAATCTTGGCGCCTGCATTGCGGCTGAGCACATCCCTAGCATACAAAATCATCTGTCTATCTGCCCAAATAACATTGCCTTTGTTGTCAATCAATCCAAGGCGGTCGCCATCGCCATCGAAGGCAAAGCCCATATCTGCCCCTGTGTCTTTAACGGCTTGAATAAGGTCTTTGAGGTTGGCCATTTTTGACGGGTCAGGATGATGATTGGGGAAATTTCCATCTATCAAACAAAATAATTTATTGACTTTGACGCCAAGCCGTTCAAATAATTTAGGGGCAATATTGCCTGCCACGCCGTTGCCTGCATCTACGACAATGTGCAATGGCTTGTCTAATTTGACATCAGTAGTGATACGCTCAATGTAATCGTCTTCAACATCCACTTTGGTTGAAGTGCCGTGACCGGTAGAAAAATTTTGTGCTTGAATGCGTTTATATAATTCTTGAATGCGTTCGCCTGATAGCGTTTCCCCTGCAATCATAATTTTAAAGCCATTATATTCAGGTGGATTGTGTGATCCTGTAATCATCACCCCAGAACTGGCGGCCTTGGTATAAGTCGAGTAATACACCAAGGGGGTAGGCACCATTCCAATATCTACTACATGGCAACCACTGGATTTTAGACCGTCTTTGAGTGCATCCATTAATGCCAATCCACTCAAACGACCATCACGACCAACCACCACCCCTCGTTCACCGCAGGCAATGGACTCAGAGCCGATTGCCAAACCAATGAGTTTGACGGTATCAAGGGTTAATTCTTCTGCAACAATGCCACGAATATCGTAGGCTTTAAAAATAGAGTGTGAAATTGACATATCTGCTAAAATGAGACCTTTGCATAAATATGAATAATCATCAAAAACCCACTTTTTATCCACTTGGCAATTTTTTAAACCCTGCCTTAGTCCTGCTAGGACTGGGTTTAAGAAAATCACCAATTGGACAAAAATTGAATTTTGCTAATCATCCCTATTTATGCAAAGGTCTCAAAATGAAATTAAAAAATAATCCGCTATTATAATGAAAGAACAGTTAGAAGTGATTGAAATCCAAAATCAAACGATGAAACTTAAAGTCAATCGTGCGTCTGGTTGTCATTCTTGCTCGGCGAGTAGTGGTTGTGGCACGGGGATTTTGGCAAAGCACTTTGTGCATTATTCAGTTTTTACCCAGCCTAGGCAAACTGGCGTCGTTGTTGGCGACTTGGTTAGTTTGGAAATTTCATCAAAAACATTGTTTTATCGTGCCTTTCAATTGTATATGTTGCCATTATTGGCGTTGTTTGCAGGCGGTATTCTCGCTGATAACTTATACCCTGAGCAAGAAACGGTGCAAATTGCCTTTGCGTTAAGTGGGTTTTTTACCTCCTTGTTATTAACAAAATATTTTGTAAAGTAGGGCGTTAAAGCTTTATAAATTTGGGATAATTACGCTTTTATTCTACAATCATAAAACTCGATTATGTCAACTCAAGATCTCGATCCTCTAGAAACGCAAGAATGGTTAGAAGCCTTTAAATCTGTTGCCCGTGTAGAAGGGGATGACCGTGCCAAGTTTTTACTTAATCAGTTGATGGATATGGCACATAAAGAAGGTATGGATTTGCCGACGGGGGTGAATACGGCGTATTTAAACTCGATTGCCAAAGACAAAGAAATTGCCACGGATATTAATGCAGATGTGGAAGAAAGAATTTCTGCTATTGTGCGTTGGAATGCGATGGTGATGGTGGTTAAAGCCAATCAGTTGCCTTATGATTTGGGGGGGCATATTGCTTCTTTTGCCTCTTCTGCGACCTTGTATGAAATTGGTTTTAATCATTTTTATCTGGGTCCTGATGCTGAGCAGGGGGCGGATTTAATCTTTTTTCAAGGGCATATTTCTCCTGGTATTTACTCTAGGGCTTTCTTAGAAGGGCGTATTACTGAGGCACAAATGTTGTTATTTCGCCAAGAAGCGGGTAAAGATGGGCTGAGTTCTTATCCACACCCTTGGCTGATGCCTGATTTTTGGCAATTTCCGACTGTGTCAATGGGGCTGGGTCCGATTATGGCGATTTATCAAGCCCGTTTTATGAAATATTTGCATCATCGTGAGATTAAACAAACGGATAAACGCACGGTTTGGGCGTATCTTGGGGATGGTGAAACGGATGAACCTGAATCTTTGGGGGCGATTTCCATGGCAGGGCGTGAGAAATTAGATAACTTGATTTTTGTTATTAATTGCAATCTTCAACGCTTGGATGGTCCGGTGCGTGGTAATGGCAAAATTATTCAAGAACTGGAAGGTATGTTTCGCGGGGCTGGTTGGAATGTGCTGAAAGTGATTTGGGGTGGCGAGTGGGATAAACTGCTTGAAAAAGACACCAACGGATTGCTTAGAAAGCGTATGGAAGAAGTGGTTGATGGAGAATATCAGGCTTATAAGGCGAAAGATGGGGCTTATGTGCGTAAACATTTCTTTGGTAAATATCCGGAACTTTTGGCGATGGTTGCACACTTGAGTGATGATGAAATTTATGCTTTAAATCGTGGCGGACACGATCCATTCAAAGTATTTCAAGCTTATGCAGCGGCAAAAGCTTGCAATGATAAACCGACTGTTATTCTTGCTAAAACCGTTAAAGGGTATGGTATGGGGGAAGCTGGCGAAGGGCAAAACACCACGCACTCACAAAAGAAACTTGGGCTGGAGCAAGTGGCAAAATTTGCCGAGCGATTCAACCTGCCGGTAACCGCAGAAGATGTGAATGAATTGAATTTTTATAAGCCTGCAAACGACAGTGAAGAAATGATTTATATGCAGGCACAACGCCAAAAATTAGGGGGTTCGTTGCCCGTGCGTTCATTTACATTAGAAGCGTTAAAAGCCCCAGAACTGACTGTATTTAAAGCCTTGTTAGAATCCAGTGGTAACCGTGAAATATCAACCACCATGGCACTTAATCGCATTATGTCATTATTGGTGCGTGACAAACAACTCGGTTCTAAGGTGGTGCCAATTATTCCAGATGAGGCACGCACTTTTGGTATGGAAGGTTTGTTCAGACAATTGGGCATTTACTCGGCTTCGGGTCAACTTTATCAGCCAGAAGATTCTGACAAAGTGATGTGGTATAAAGAAGATAAAAAAGGGCAAGTATTGCAAGAAGGTATTAATGAAGCGGGTGCAATTTCCGACTGGATTGCCGCTGCAACAGCGTATGCAACGCATAACACGACTATGATTCCATTCTATATTTATTACTCAAAATTCGGTTTCCAGCGTGTCGGTGATTTGGCATGGGCAGCGGGCGATATGCAGGCCAGAGGTTTCTTAATCGGTGGCACTGCAGGACGCACAACGCTCAACGGCGAAGGTTTACAGCATCAAGATGGGGATTCGCATTTAGTCGCAAACACCATTCCAAACTGCGTTTCTTACGACCCAACTTATGCTTATGAACTGGCAGTGATTATTCACAGTGGTTTAGAGAGAATGTATGAAAAACACGAAAACATTTTTTACTACATCACCACAATGAACGAACTTTACACACACCCAGAAATGCCAGCAGGCACAGAAGAGGGTATTGTTAAAGGTATTTATCCGTTGAAAACAGTAGGTGCTGGCAATACAGAAGTGCAGTTAATGGGTTGTGGCACAATTTTAAGAGAAGTGGAACAAGCCGCACAAATGCTGGCTGATGATTGGGGGGTTAAGTCCACTATTTGGTCAGTAACCAGTTTCAACGAACTCACTCGTGAAGCACAAGCCATTGATAGAGAAAATAGATTCAGTGCAGATGCACCCAAAGTGCCTTACATCAGCCAATGCTTAGCCGATGCAAAAGGCCCTGTGATTGCTACCACCGACTATATGCGTAATTATGCAGAGCAAGTGCGTAAATATATTCCTAATCGTTATGAAGTGCTTGGCACCGATGGTTTTGGTCGCTCAGATTCGCGTGCAGCGTTGAGAGATTTCTTTGAAGTGGATGCAAATTATGTGACGATTGCCGCCCTCAAAGCCTTGGTTGATGAGGGTGAAATGCAGGCATCTGTGGTGGCAGAAGCGATTAAAAAGTATGGCGTTGATATTAGCAAGCCCAACCCAATGACGGTATAGGAGAAAATGATGACACAAGAAAGTTATTTAGAAGAACTTAGATCTGGCAAACAAATGGATTTTGATGACTTAATGGCATTGATTGACGAACATTTTGATTATATACCTGCCTCATTCACCAATGGCGATTTGCAAAACGCCGATAATGAAAACCAAGGCAGTGCCAAGTTATTCTGCTTCGCTGCTATCCACCAACTTACGCAACTTGAAGTTTTGCATTGTTTTGGACAATATTATCAAGAAGTACTTGCTGATCCTGAAGGGGGTGCTCATCAGAATATTCGTAATTTCATTACTTATGGGTGGGAAGGATTGGAGTTTGATTCGCCGATTTTAGTTAGAAAATAGGCTTAAGGTACTCCAAAAAAACCCAACACAATTTATCTTACCCTCGCTCCCGAGTTCCTACTTGGGAGCGAGGTTGTTTTATGTGTTTCGTAAATTATGTTGGATTTTTTTTAGGGTGCTCTAAAAAAGTTTTTCTTTCAATAGTTTTTCTACATTCTTTGGCACGAACATACTGATATCACCACCAAGCGATAAAATTTCTCTCACTAAAGAAGAAGAGATATTCGCATATTGCTCCGCAGGTGTCATAAATAGCGTTTCAATGTTAGGGTTTAAATGTTTATTCATTCCTGAGAGTTGAAATTCATACTCAAAATCACTCACAGCACGCAAACCACGCAAAATAATCTGTGCATTTTGTGTCTTGGCAAAATCTACCAATAGGGTGTTAAAACTCAATACTTCGATATTATCAATCCCTTTTAATGCGATATTAGCACTCTCAATCCTGTTATCAATATCTAAAAAAGCCGACTTTTTACTATTCTGTGTAATGCCAATAATCACTGTATCAAATAATTTAGAAGCACGCTTAATCAAATCAATGTGACCATTCGTAATCGGATCAAACGACCCTGGATAAATTGCAATTTTTTTCATAAATTTTCCAATAGGCAATAATGCACTGCCCCCGATTTTTTTTGTTTGTTAATAATAAATTTGTGATTTAAGAAATCGTCTGTTACCTCAAACTCAGACTCAATATAAATTTTACTACCATTGTCAATAAAACCATTTTCAATAATGAGTGCCAATACTTTTTCTAAATAATTTTTATAAAAGGGCGGGTCTAATAAAATAAAGTCAAAAGGTGTGCCTTCCTCTCTCAAAAAATCAAATGCATCTTGATTAAAAATCATCAAATTATCAACTTTTAACACCTGTTGATTGTCTTGTAAAAACCCAAATGCCTTCGCGTTTTTCTCAACACCAGTCACCGATTTTGCCCCACGAGAAAGCGCTTCAAAACTCAAAGCACCACTTCCCGCAAACAAATCTAAGAAGGTTTTTCCACCCATCTCAAACTGCAACCAATTAAACAAAGTTTCACGCACCTTATTCGGACTTGGACGCAAACCATCAACATCAGGAAACTTAAATTTTCTACCTCGATGTTTGCCGCCAATAACCTGAAAAGTATTGTTCATATTTATGCAAAGGTCTCTAAAAGTATACAACAGGTTGAAGCTGTTATTTTTTGTAGGCGTCGAAAGAGTCTTGGAGTTCTTTTTTGGCTTCATCAACATCGCCCCAGCCGTCGATTTCTACCCATTTTTCTTTGTCGAGGTCTTTATAGTAGGTAAAGAAATGCTCAATTTGGTTTTTTAAAGTTTGGTTAATATCATTAATGCCTTGAATATCACCGTAAGATTTACACAATTTATCAATTGGCACGGCTAAGATTTTGTAGTCTTTACCCTCTTCATCGGTCATACGCAATACGCCGACTGGGCGGGCGGTGATGACGGAATCGTGGATTAATGGGTAAGGAGTAATGACTAAAACATCTGCAGGATCACCATCATCGGCTAAAGTGTCGGGAACAAAGCCATAATTACATGGATAGAACATTGGCGTTGAGATGAATCTGTCAACGAACATTGCGCCAGTTTTTTTGTCAATTTCGTATTTTACCGGCGATGAATTTGCGGGGATTTCGATGATAACATTGATTTCATCGGGTAGGTTACCTGCCGATACTGGTTTTAAACTATTTTGCATATTTTTATCCTATTCTAATTATAATTTTTCCGTTATATTTTGGGCGTCTACAAAAATCCCAGTACAATTTATAAAACACATAAAACAGGTTTTTTCTGCATTCTCTAAATCGTACTGGGGTTTCTGTAAGCACCCTTTCGACATAGGTAAGACCTATGACAAAATATCTTTGAGTAATTCGTGGCGCCAACCGTTGAGAAAATTCACCGATTGGTCGCCGCGTATATATCTTAACAAAGTTTTACCATTGGCAATTACTTCTGCGTTTAAATTATACTGACTTGCTGTTTCTTGGATGAGTTTTTGTAAAATCAATTTCTGTGCTTTTTCTTCAGGTGTTGGCACACGATTATGCGTATCAATCTTAATCTCAATTTCATTGGGATTCTCGGCTAAAAAATCATCAAATTTGCGCTGTTTGTCGTTGTTCAAACGCTTTCCCATTGCAATTTCAATTAACTCATCATCCTTCATTATCCAGCGTCTTGGTTTATTTTTCTCAATTGCTGTCTGCTCACGCCACCCTGCAAGTTGCACGGCAAAAAGGTGTAATTGCTTTGGCAAACGCGAAAAGCCTTTAACCCGAGTCCAAGATTGAAAAATATTGGGCGCATATATATTTATGTCCAACATTAATCGCCCCTCTTCCAACAACCAATCTATTTTACTTTCATTTTCAAGCAAAATTTTAAGCTGATGATAGTTCTTAATCAAATACACCACATCTTCCAATGCATACTTCACTGCCCCCTCAGGCAACGGACGCACGCTCCAATCCAATCGGGTGAAAGTCTTATCCAGCACGATTCCTTGCAAAATCTCAGTAATAGCTTGATACGATATTTGTGCTCCAGGATTCGCATCTTCTGGACGCAAGTCTCTCAATAAATCCACTGCAATTTGCGTGTCAAAAACCTGCGTTGGCAGTCGCCCAGTTATCCGATACAAAACCTCCACATCATTCCGTGCAGCGTGTGCAATCCATAACACATCAGGTTGATAAAGTTTCTCAAATAGCGGCTCCAAATCCTCAATTGACACTACATCAATGCACTCTGCCACCTCCTTGGTCGCAATTTGTATCAAGCACAAAATCGGATAATAGGTACTCACCCACTTAAATTCAGTGTCAATTGCCAGCTCAGTTTCGTCTTTAATAAGGGCTAAAAATTCTGCTAATTCGTCATTATTTGTAATCATTTTCAATATTCCAAGGGCTTTGGTGGTGAATAAATATTTTTTTAATTGTTGTATTTTAGCAACAATTAACTATAATCAGCACATAACCTCCAAATAATAACGGGCAACCAATGATTTTCAAGCAAGACTTTACCACCAAGAGGGCACCCAACAAATGGATTTGGGCGGCTGTTTTCTTAATTTCGCTCGGTGGATTGTCTTATATGGGGTTGAATCCAGAGTTGATTAAAGATTGGTGGTGGGTGCTGGTATCTTATAATGCGGTTACCCTGGTTATTGCTAGTTATTATTTATTTTTTGCCATTGCTAAACTTAAAAAAGACAGTAAAAACGGCGTTATTGGCGCGCGTTTCACTTGGTCATTTATCAAAATTGTTCCCTTGTTGACAATTGCTCCAGTTTTGTCTTTTTATATGTTCTCGTTCCAAACGATACAAGATAATGTTGAATTTTCTAGAAAGAATTTCAATAAAATTGATAGCGTATTTTTGAATCAAATAAAGTCTTTGCAAAAAAACTCTAACATTATAGGCAAGGATCGCTATATTGATTTCACAGAAATGCTTTTGAAGCAAATTCAAGGTTATTCATATTTTCAAAAAGAAGCAGAAGATTACAACAGCAGAATGAAAGTTTTTATCCAAGGGTTAATTAATAAGAAATATGCCTGCTCACTAGTACTAAAAGATGAAAAAAATAAGATAATTGCACAGGCTGCTCAAAAAGATGTTTGCGTAGCTGATGACAATCAGTCGTTGACGATTCCTAAGGCTGAGGAAGCGAGGCTTTTAGAAGTGCAGGCGTTTATTCCTTATTTGAGTGCTAAAAATAGTAAAAAAGTGCTACATTTGACTGCTATATATGCCGTAGATCCATATTTGTTGCGTTTTTTGAATCAGGTTAATGGATTTTATGAATTTGCCGAAGATATTTCTTTTGGCGGCATTAATACATCGATCACACAAAAACGCTTTTTATTAGATTTTTCATCAACTGTGTTGCTCACGATTCTTAGTGTGCTATTAATTGTTTTTAGATTGATTGATCAATTGATGCGCCCAATGCAAAATCTTTCGCTTGCCACTAAAGAAATTGCCAAGGGCAATTATGGTGTGGTTGCACATAGTAAGGAAGAAAATAGAGATATTCGTCGTTTAATTGAGCAGTTTAACGAAATGTCTAAGCAAATCCAGCAATCACGCCAAGGACTCAGCACTCATAATATCTATTTAAAAACCATTCTCAAATACTCATTTGGCGTGATTGGATTGGATCAAGGCAAAAATATCCAGTTCATTAATCCAGTGATTGGCAAAATATTGTCAATTGACAACGAACGCCAATTTGTCGGCGGTTTTTATGACGATATTGTTAAACAAAACGCTTACCTTAAGCCACTATTTTTCATCATTCAAGATCGCTTCGAACAAGGTGAAAACGAGTGGAGTGAAGAGATGGAAGTGGTATTACCTGACCGCCACATTCTCTTATCTTGTCAAGGTGCAGTCTTAAATGACAATGATAAAACGCTGGGCTATGTTATTATTATTCAAGACATCAGCAAACTCCACAGAGCACAGAAAAAAGCCGCATGGGGTGGTGTTGCTGTGAGAATGGCACACGAAATTAAAAATCCATTAACCCCGATTTTATTGTCTGCACAACGCTTAAGAAATAAATTCTTAGACAAATTAGAAGGCAAAGATTTAGAGGTGGTGGATAAAACCACCCGTGTTATTATCGACCAAGTTAAGTCAATGGATGCTATGGTCAGCGCTTTTGCCGACTATGCCAATATCCCACAAATTGAGCGCAAATCATTAGACTTTAATGCGCTTATTAATCAATCAATCGCCCTATATGACGCACAGGATAACATCAGCATCGAGTTCAATTTATCCAGCGATGTGCCAGAATTATTATTAGATGCCAGTAGCATTTCTAGAGTTTTAATTAATCTCATCAAAAATGCCACTGAAGCCATGAATAAAGAGAAGAATTTAACTGTGAAAATTATCACTAAATACCTAAAAGATGAGCGTATAGTTCGCCTAAGTATTGAAGACAACGGCAACGGCTTTGACGAGTCAATATTGGAGTCTGTGTTTGAGCCCTATGTTACTACCAAAGCCAAAGGTAGCGGACTAGGTATGGCAATTGTGCAAAATATTATTGAACAACACGATGGACGCATTTTTGCAGGTAATGTCAAGCCACATGGCGCGATTGTTACCATTGAATTTGAACATATCGCCTAAGCAAAGGAGGAGTGCAAATGATAATCGGCAACATTCTTATTATTGACGATGAACAAATCAATTCTGAAGTGATAAAAGACACCTTGGAAGATGTGAATTACAGCGTGGTTCTCGCTGCTAATGCCGCCGAGGCAAAAGTCATTGTTAAAACCCAATCGTTTGACTTGATTATGATGGATGTGTGGATGCCCGGACAAGATGGTATGTCACTTCTAGAAGAATGGATGACTGCTGGTTTTTCTATGCCTGTGGTGATGATGTCGGGTCATGCAGAACATCAAGATGTGGTGAAAGCCATCAAACTCGGTGCCGTGGATTTCCTTAAAAAACCCTTGCATGATATTTTGCCGTTAGTTCGTGCATTGCTCTCTGAAAAAGCCAGTGATAATGACGGACAAGCAGTAGATGGTATTAATTTTGACCTACCTTTAAAAACGGTTAGAAATATTTTTGAAAAGCAATATTTCAACCATCACCTCGGCGAAAATAATCATAACATTGCCAAAGTAGCAGATATTGCAGGTTTGGAAAGAACCACTTTATACAGAAAACTCAAAGACCTAGGGATTGAAAAAAAATGAAAATACTTATTCTCGGTGCAGGACAAGTTGGCTCGTCATTGGCGAGATATCTTAGTAAAGACGATGAAAATGAAATCACCATCGTCGATGTGGATGGTGCTAATTTATCCAATCTTGCCCGCCATTTAGATATCAAAACTGTTTGTGGACACGGTTCATACCCAAATGTTTTGGAAGAGGCCCAAATCAGAGAAATGGACATTGTTATTGCCATTACCAAATCTGATGAAAGTAATATCTTAGCCTGCCAAATCGCACATAAAATTTACAAAGTAGGCAAAAAAATTGCCCGTATTCGTACTTCTGAATACCTAAATAACGAAGAATTTAAAACCATTGCCCCGATTGATTTTGTCATCACACCAGAAGAATTAGTCACCAATTTCATCAAGCGTATGATTGAAGAACCCGGCGCTGAGCAAGTGTTTGAATTTGAAAATGGCTTAGTGCAATTAGTAGAAACCAAAGCCCATGCTGGCACCCCAATCGTTGGTCACCCGATTAAAGAATTACATGAACATTTGCCAAAAACGCAGATGCGTATTGTCAGTATTTATCGCAACGGCAAAGCCATTCCTGCTTATGGCGATACCGTCATTAAAGACGGTGACCGCGTGTATTTTGTCAGCAAAAAAGACAGTATTTCTCAAATTTTAAAAGAATTCAGACGCTTAGACAAGCCTTACAAAAACATTATGATTGCTGGCGGCGGCTTAATTGGGCTCAATCTCGCCAAATTCTTAGAAAAAAACCACAATGTACATATTATTGAACTCGGCAAAGAGCGCGTTATCGAAATTGCCGATAAATTAGAAAAAGCTGTGGTTTTGCACGGTAATGCTTCTGACGAAGACTTGCTCAAATCAGAGGGTATCGAGCAAACCGACTTATTTTTAGCACTTACCGACTCTGATGAGATTAATGTGCTATCGTCCATTTTGGCAAAACGACTTGGTGCACACAAAACCATCGCCTTGGTAAAACGCAACATCTACGAAGATTTAGCCACTCAAAATGACTATGTTGACACCGTCATTTCCCCCGATCAAATCACCACCTCAGGTATCCTCTCACACATCCGAAAAGGCGATACAATGGTGGTGCATTCGCTACGCAAGGGCAGATCTGAAGCCATCGAAATCATCGTTCACGGCGACAGCGAGCATTCTGATGTCGTTGGCAAAACCATTGAACAAATTAACCTACCCAAAGGTGTCATCATTGGCTCAATCGTCCGTGACAAAAAAGTCATTATGGCAACCAGAGACTTAGAAATTCAAGAACTCGACCATATTGTTCTAATTTTAACTGATGTCAGTAAAATCCATCAAGTCGAAGAATTGTTTGAAGGATACACGCATTAATTATGCAAACAAGTATAGTATTTAAAACCATCGGCTTATTGCTGATGATTTTTAGTCTGACACAACTGCCACCAATTTTGGTAGATGTGATTTACGCACAAAACCAATATTCAGAATTTGTCATTGCCTTTTTAGCCACCTTTGTCAGCGGTTTGGCGCTTTGGTGGCCGTTTAAGGCTGTCAAAAAAGACTTTAGGGTGCGAGAAGGAATTCTTGTGGTGGTGAGTTTTTGGTTTGTTTTGTCATTATTTGCGACCATCCCATTTTTATTGAATGATGCATTGAATATGTCTTTCAGCGATGCATTTTTTGAATCAATGTCGGGGCTGACGACCACAGGTGCCACCGTGATTTCTGGATTGGATGAGTTGCCAAAATCTATTTTATATTACCGTCAGCAACTCCAATGGCTTGGTGGTATGGGTATCATCGTTTTGGCGCTTGCTATTTTGCCAATGTTGGGCGTGGGCGGTATGGAACTTTACCACGCCGAATCCAGTGGTATTTCTAAAGACAGAATTACCCCAAAACTCGCCCAAACTGCCAAAGTTTTATGGAAAATTTATATTGGTTTTACCATTGCCTGTGCCGTTGCTTTTTATGCAGCAGGAATGGATGTTTTTGATGCCATTTCACACAGTTATGCCACCGTTGCCATTGGTGGATTTTCCCCGTATGACGCCTCCATCGGACATTTTGATTCCGTTGCTATTGAGATGGTTGCCGTGGTATTTATGTTCTTCGCTGGCATCAATTTTTCCCTGCACTTTTTTGTTTGGCGTAAAAATCACATCAACCATTATTACCACGATTCTGAGTTCAGAACTTATGTGGCATTTTTGCTTGGATTAATCTTAGTCGTCTCCCTTTATCTTACCAGTACCGCACAATATTCAAGTATTTTTGAGTCGTTCAGATACGGCATTTTTCAAAGCATTTCTATGGCAACTACCACAGGATTTATTTCTGTCAATTTCTCAACTTGGGCAGTTATCCCACCCTTGCTAATTTTTGCCAGTTTCGTCGGTGCTTGTGCTGGTTCAACAGGCGGTGGCATTAAAGTAGTGCGTATCTTGCTAATGTTCAAACTTGCCACTACAGAAATCAAAAAATTCATTCATCCTAATGCCCAAATCAACATCAAGCTCAATAAAAGCAGCGTTGGCGAAGGCACATTATTCTCCGTTTGGGGATTTTTTGCCCTCTATGTCATCGCCTTTTTAGTCATTATGGTTGCCCTAATGATCACCGGCTTAGATCAAGTCACTAGTTTTTCAGCTACTGCCGCTAGTATCAACAATCTTGGACCCGGTCTTGGTGATGTCGCCGCCCATTACGGCAATATTAACGACACTGCCAAATGGATTCTCAGTTTTTCTATGTTACTTGGTCGCTTAGAGATTCTTACCTTGATGACGCTGCTACACAGAGCTTTTTGGCGTTTTTGATTTTTTTTATACCCTAATCCAAAGATAGAAAGTACGAATGTAGTACTAAGAGTTGGCATTAGGTTTATATTTTCTATTTGAGACCTTTGCATAAATATGAATAATCATCAAAACACCATCTTTCATCAATTTAAAAACTTTTTAAAAACACCCTTAGCCCTGCTAGGAGTGGATTTAAAAAATTCTAAAATTAATAAAATCTGTCATTTTGCTAATCATCCCTATTTATGCAAAGGTCTCTATTTTTGGATTATGGAAAGTTAAATTTAAAATCTATGTAAGAATCTCCAGTATAATTCAAGAGATATTTTTTAAGGAGCTTGAACATGGATTTTTTAATACAGAATTGGTTACTAATTACTATCGTTGTTATTGCGATTATTTGGGTTGTTAAGATTTACAACAATTTAGTTTCTTACAAAACGCAATACCAAAATGGTTTTGAGCAAATTTCGGTGCAACTCAAACGCCGTTTAGATTTGATTGGCAATTTGGTTGATGTTGCTAAAAAATACATGGAACACGAAAAAGAGACATTAACGGCAGTAACACAAGCAAGGTCTGGACTTCTGCAAGCGACACAAGCAGCTGAAAATAATCCTGGTGATGCAAATGTCATGGCAAATTTAGCAACCTCACAAGTGGCACTAGAAAGTGCAATGGGTGGATTTAATCTAAAGATGGAAGATTATCCAGACCTCAAAGCCAGTGAAAATATGATGCAACTTAGTGAAGAGATAACTACCACAGAAAATCGCATTGCTAGTGCTCGTCAAGGCTATAACGATTTGGTGCAAAAATTCAATGAATATAAAAAATCATTTCCAAATGTTGTTTTTGCAGGTTTGTTTGGCTTTGATGTGGATGCACAAAACTTAGAATTTAGCGAAAGTCTTGAGCAGTTG
>FPHZ01000193.1_pt1 | contig 14856 bp, 21 predicted proteins | sample 1057321 | NCBI WGS metagenome assembly FPHZ01 (sample SAMEA4473301, study PRJEB15554) | hydrothermal vent metagenome | biome: marine basaltic hydrothermal vent biome; feature: marine hydrothermal vent; material: water | place: Pacific Ocean | collected 2011-06-14/2011-07-23 | depth 1705 m
TTACCAAAATAAAGAGAATGATAATGCTCATCTACCTTCTTATTACTGAGGTTTGTTGGCAGCATACCTGCGAAAAATAATTGCTCTTCTTGATTAAACACTTTAACTTTAGTTTTCATAGAAACTCCTTTCTTTTAAATAAAAAAAGGACACTATCCCCTCGTCAGAGGCTAGTGCCCCTGCTGGGTTATATCAATCAATTATCTAAAACTCATTGCTTTAAATAATCGCCATCATTTGGCTTACCAATATTACAACCTTTTCCACCATTAGCCACACACAAATAAAACTCAAGTTCTTCCTTTGATAAATCTTTAACTGCCATATTGGCAATTCTTTGGTATTCACTTATTTCTTCTTGAATATTCATACTGTTTTTCCTCCTATAAGGCAATCACGACAATGGTAAATGCCATGCTTGTTCTTGCATATTAAATTTCCAACCGTTTGACTTAAGGTAATTCTGCTGTTGTCGCAAAATACCTCTATCGTTAGTTGGGTCTAAAGTAACTTTCTCACCTTGTTCAATAGTTGCAATTTCTCGCTCATTGAATAAGTTGTGTAAGTCTTCATTTGTGTTTGATTTTGTGCTGGCTTCCACCTGTTCAAAATCAATATTAGCATCTTCAGTAATTGGGTCTTCTTCAGTGACTATCGCTACTGGTGCTTCATCAATTTCATCAATATGAATTGTATCTAGTGTTGCTCTGGACTCAAGTATTAACTTGTTGGTGCCAAAGCCGCCCGATACTGTTTGAATTCTTGATATAACAAACTGTCCTTCATAAGTACCTTCTTCATACTCATCAAGTTCAGATTGTTTCACAGAAAATTCACCAATTGGCGTTTGTATTGAGCCAATAGCAAATTCACCATACTTACCAAAGATTTTACGCACAACAAGTGTGCCCTTGAATTTATACATGTCTTTCTCCTTTTACATTTAAGAGAGACACTACCCCAAACAGAGATAGCATCCCCGTTGGGTTTGATTAATACTTAAAACGAGTGTTTAAGTTTTTTGATTTTTACTCATGATAGATTACAAGGCGTACTTTACTACTGTAGCTACAGCAATCACTAAACCAGTTGATAATACCATTGGATACCAGAAAGTTTCTTTATTGAGTTTAGCGGTTTCTGCACCTAACTTTACTGTGTTAGCCATTACCTGTGCAATGTCTGCCTCAAATCTTTTGTTTTCTTCATCTATCATTTTATTTCTCCTTTTATTGTAAAGAAGATATATTTATCCCCCAAAGGGAAAGAATATATTCCCTTTGGGTTAAACAAACTCAGCTCATCGCTGCCACTTTCTTGCATAATTGCAAGGCTCGCACAAGTGGTTAAGGTTACAGCGTAGAGTGCTGTGGTCTTAATTATTTTATATAATACCATATACCAACATATTTTATGGAAAATTTAACCCAATCTTAAAGTTTCTTGAACTTTTTCTGAAAAATGCGCCTTTACCTTGTCAGCATTATAATATCGTTTTGCCTTAACTTCTATTAACTCAATATTTGCTGACTGGTAGGCTTTTCTAACAAAGGAATCCCTTAGCTTTGCTTTCGCTGTGTTGTGAGAACTATCATTTAATTCAATGACGCAAATAACTGAATAATCACTTTTATTACACAATACATAATCCACATGCTTTTGACTGATTTTTCTAAATAATCGCCACCATTCTTTAGTATTTGTTTTTTTTGCAGGGGTAATAATATCAGCAATTCTAACTTTACCAAAGATAGCTATATTAGGATTAACAACAATTTTTTCCAATGTTTTTAAAAAATTTATTTCTGCTTTAGTGAATAACGCATCTTGCTTTGTGTAGCGCAATTGATTAGTTTTCCTTGTAACAAAACCAATTAATAATGCTATAACAAAGAGAGATGTCAAAAAAAGGATAAATGTTTCGGGAATATTATTCATTGGGTTCATCATTCTTTGGTTGTTGGGTGATTAACTGAAGGTATCTATTTGGTTCTGGTAAACCATCAACATTATACCCATCAAGGTTTACAATTAAATACCCTCTAATTATTGATGGTTTCTTATCTTTTCGTTGAGTTTTTGTTTCAACTTGCCAAATGTTTTCACTTGTGTGCGTTTTTAAATTGATTTTTAAACGCCCAAATTGTTTTTGGGTTTGCGCCCATTGCTCAACACTGTACTCTTTAAAAATTTTAGGGCTAACTAAAAATAAGGCTTTATTGTCTTTATATTCAACAATATGTACCTTAGATTGGGTGGTATTTATCATAATTGCTTTATTGTTAACGACTTGCATAAGCCACACAAGAAACCCTTTGCCAAGTTCTGTTTCTAGTATTGGTTGTTGGTGCTGATCAGTGTTTGTTTTCTCTAATGGTTTTTCAGATTTTTGCGTTGGCTGGGGTTTTTTATCTTGATTGTCGCCATTATCAGTGGTTATTGCAAACCCTGGTGGTAATGGAAGAGTTGTTGCTACATTCTCCTCCTTACTATCAGATTGAACCAGATTACTGTCATTATCATCTGTATTTATATTTTTTACATCATCATCCTTAACAATGCCTTCTTCTATAATCTCTCCAGAGAAGTGTGAGTAAGTTTTACCATCCTCCAATTTAAAATTAAAATATATTTTTTCAAGAGGCATTTTTAGCATTGTAAGATTAACGGGTTTTTTAAATCCGCCACCGCTTAATATACAACTCCAAATTGCCTTACCTTCCGAATTTGGTGTGATAATATGGAACTGTAATAACTCATCCATCATTCTTGAATTATCAAAAGGCACTCCCTTTTGTTTGTCTTTATCTAAGCTATCTCTAACCTTATCCATAATAACTTTTGATACAAAATATATGTCGGTAGAGGTGGTAAACATTACAGCACCTGGTACATTTATTTTCAAATCAGTTTCTAGCACTAGATGACGCATGGTGTCGAGTAACTTGTCTGCCAGTGATTTTGGTTGTGGACTTAATGGATTATGTGCTTTATCATTATTGCCACTACTTTCTAATGATTTGGCACTAGATTCAGAATCTGCATATTTAACAATGTCTGCAATAATTGCACCTTCAGCGCTTCTACCTTGTAGTGTCATTAAAAGTAGCGTAAACAAATCATTCTCTTTTTGCATCCAATCAATTGCAGCTGGATTAATAAATTGGCTTAAAAGTGACAAAGGCAATAAGCTATGATGTTGATACTTTCTGTTACTGTTATATTGATATTGATAGTACCTTACCTTCTCAACACTTGACATGCTACCGAACCAAGGCGACCACCTGCCAAGTTCTTTTTTTTGACTATCATACAGCATGATATTGACATCACTAACAGTCTTCCCAATGTCGTGTAACAATGCGGCGACAAAAACAGCAAATGTCCACAAATCTTTTTTTTCATTCTGTTTTTCAACACTTGAGCCAATAGGCAACATTTTATTATTGCGTTGTTTAAGTGCTATTTCAATAACCTCAAGTGTATGCAATAAAAAACCACCGCTGCTAGAATGATGATGATTCTGACTTGCGGGTAAATCTTGCACCCAAACTGCAAGGCGTGTTATAGAATAAAGGTAAAGGCTTTTAAAATGTTCTTCTGGTACATGAGATTGATGGTAAATATTGTCAATTAATTTTTTATGCTTGAGCAGCAAGACATCAGCAGATTGTATCTGTTCGCAGCCATCGACTTTATTACTCTTTGTAAAAAATGTAAAAAAATTGATTATTTTTCTAAAATCCATTGCTTTATATCGCTTTTTTCCGTTTGACTTAGTGGGTCTCTTAGTTCAAATAACACAGAGCTTTGATTGTTATTGTTACCTTCTGTCCTAACCAAATAATCATTAAAACCCTCTGCCCAAAAATCCCAATGTGTCCGATCAGAAAGAAACACGATTAAAGACTCATCACATGGGTTCCACTTTTCACCTGTATCAGTGAAAGTTACACTGACTTCTGATATTTTTGAATTTAAAAACGAATCTATAAGTTCATCCGCTGTCTTTGAGTTTTTTTCTAATTTTTTAAGGATGGGCACTGTTTTATTTGTAAAACGGTCACCGCAAATAAAGTCATAAGCACCCATGTACTGCTTAAATATTCTGTCTACAACTGCTTTTTTGTCAATCATTTTTTTCCTATTATTTTTTTGGCTTTCTAAAAATTTCATTTGGGTCGATAACAATATTGGGTGCATGTTCTGCCCTTAAACTCTTGTCTAAAACTTCACTAGGAAGCTCTTCTTTAAATTTCATTGCAATATGTGCCTGATGGTATCTTGCCGTTTTTTGCTCAACATCCTTTCTATTGATGTTTAAATATTTGTAACCATCGGCAGATAGAAAAGTTTTGCGCATTATTCTATTGACTTCAGTTATGTGTTTATTACCCTCAGTTCTATTTATTAGACCTGTGTGCCTCACAGCATAAATAGTTAGCATTAAATTATCAGCACGCTTTAAAAGGCTTAGGGCTATGTTAGCATATACGCTTGAGAAACTTGTTTCTAAAGCCACTGGTTTAGTTGATCCGCCTTGGTTGATTGTCGTTAATTCCTCATCGCTTAACGCTGTAAAGCTATCTTGCCAATCAATCAAGGTTTTCTTTGTCTCTTTTAACGCAGCATCAATTTTTAACAGGAAAAAATCAGCATATGGATCATTGTTGTGAGCCGCATTGTTAATGTCTTTAATTTTGCTTGAAAATACATTTAATCCAACAATTGCATTTAATTCTTCAGTCTTTTTTCTACCGTAAAAAAGTGCCACAGCTTCCTTGGTATTCAATTCCAATGAGTTGGAAATTCTTAAGGGTCCGGGTCTATCGATACTCTGTCCTGTCATAATATGTTTCTCCTTTTTTTTAATTTAAACAACCAGTAATTGATGAGCCTATGAATGCACCGGGTCCTGGCGTGCAACAACCATAATTTCTCCATGCTGTCCAACCGTATTGACCATCCTCATCAACTTTATCTTGTAATGCTTCAACGCTTTCAACACCAAAGGCACTGCAAGAGTTTTCTTGGATTGGGGAAATCATTTGCCATTTGCCGTTTTCTTTCATACAATCAGCACTGGTGCAGCCTGCTGATTGATAAATTCTAGCACCGCCCTCATTAACAACCTCTAAGCCTCTAGCGGCAATAACTGCCGCTGCTTTAACTTCATTAGTTTGATTTAAAAAACCGTTTCTTGGATATAAAGACCCCCAAGATTTTAAAAATTTATCTGTTTGATTTTTATTTGAACTAACCTCATTCATACCAGGAGTCCATGTGCTAGGATAGAGCATGTCACTTAAGCCGCTGCGCCACATCTTTGCATCTAAAGTGGATAGATAATACGGCATATAAGGGTCAACTTTAGATTTGCAAAGATATTCTGCTTTTCCCATCGCATAAGCGACAGGATTGCCTATAACGCTTGCTTCTTTAAATTTAATGCTACTATTAGCTCGCTTGCCTTTGGTGCTTAAATTTCCACCCTGAATCTCTGGCATAAAATCTAAAGATTGCACTTCTAAAAAAGAGTTATCTCCTGGTTCGTTATAACTGCTAACCACGAAATCTGGCAGGTTATGGTTGATGTGTGGCGTTGTCTTTACCGTGCAACCCCAAAACCTACAAACTAACCAAAAACAAACGCCATCAATGCAATAATCAAGGCAATCCTCAGAAATTGCACTACTAGCTAAATTAGTGGCACTAAATGTCTTTGCATTAACAGCGCCTGCGTTAGCAAAAAAGAAAAGTATTAGTATGATTATTCTCATTTTATTGACCTCTTATAAATTTTTAATGCTGCTGACAAGTCTGTTACGCCATAAATCACAGTTTCTCCTTTATCAAAAGTAATTGCTGGCACTTTTTCGATATTAAGTGATTGTGCATTAATCGCACCTTGCCACGCTCTCTTTGCATTAGAAACCCACTGCGCTTTATGTTTGGCAAATCGTTGCTTAACCTGTTGCATTGCTTCATTTTTATTAGCACTCAATCCTTTACTAATTTTTGCTTCAAAGCCTATACCACCATCAATTAAATAATGCTTAACAGTCCAAGAATTTTCTATTTTATGGGCTTGTGTAAACACTTGTTTTTTGGTGCCAAAAACCCAAGCTTCATTTTCCTCAGCCTGCGTTACTCCAGATAATAAAAGCAACATGATGATTATTTTTTTCATCATTAGCCTGAAACTCTTGTTTGTAATATCTCATCAGCAATCATATATGCGGCTTCCATTTCACTACAATCGTTTTTCTCCATTATTTTTTGCCTTATTGCTTTTTCAGATTGCTCTGTCATTGCAAGTGCCAACGCTAAGGGCATACTCACACTTCTGAAAAGGGTGCTTAATGTATCACTAATCACCACACCTTCTTTGTATTGTCCTTTTGCACCTTTTATTGAGGCAATCAATTCCCTTTGTTCCTCGGTCATATCAATTAATTTAGCTAATTCTGCCGCTTCTGACTTTTTAATTTTTAAGCAAATAATCCATTCAATAGTATCAAACATTGAACTGGCAGCATCAGTGTAATCTTTTAACGATGGTGTTGCGAACCAAACCCAAACACCCCACTTCCGCCACATTTTTACCATTTTCAAAATCCAACTAATAATCAATGGGTGTTTTGTAAAGAGGTGCGCCTCATCAATTAGTAAAAAGATGGGTCTGCCACTAAATTGATTTTGCTCAGCAATTCTGTTGATGTCATTAACCAAAGATGCAAAAGCAACGACTAACTTTGACTCATATCCATCAGAACCAAAAACACCGACATCGAGTTGAGTAATGTCTGATTCGGGAAACAATTCTCCTGGTGTGTTAAAAATCTGTTTATCAAATTCAGAATTAATATATACACGCATACTTTTCGCCATCTTTCGTATGCGTTCTTTTTCAGAATCCATTAAATCATCAGAATCCGCTAATTCATTCAAAGCGTTAATAACATCTTCTGTTAGCGTTATATCTCTATCATTATCAAGTGTATTTTGTGCCGCTAACTGAATAGCATTACCTACGGTATCCCAATCGCTGCGTTCAAACTTTTCAGATTCCTTTGTCTCGCCACCTGTAATCATTAACTGTGCAATAATTAACAACTCGCCAAGCAAATCCCTTTCTTGCTCTAATCCTTTGTCAGTAATTAACCTAGTTGCATTAGCAAAAGGTGGCAAGTGAATATCTTTAGAACTTGCTTTAATGGTTACTTTGTTGGCACTCAATCCTTGTTGCTTACAATGATCAACAAACAGTCCAAAACTGTCGCCTTTCTCAATGATGAATACATGTTTTGGATTATGAATTGCCATCATTGAAAATAAGAACTCAATCAGCCAAGCCGACTTACCAGTACCAGACGGACCAAACAGAAGCCCGAAAGCGTTTTGACTTTTGTCAATCACAGGATCAAACATCAAGGGTTCGCCACCACGGTTGAATTTAACTACTCCTGCCGAACCTGTACCTGTACTTCTTCCATAAAATGGAGACAGTGCCGCTACCGTGGAAATGTGTTGCAATGAGGCGCATTTTTTGTAGAACTTCCGATCAAGAGCATAATTAAAACAAAAAGGTAGCGACCTAATAAAATCATCTTGAGACAAAGGATTTTCTTTTGGCTCTAGCAAGTTCAAACCCAATGCACCAAAAATAGAATTGACTTTTCTTGTCTCTGCCTTTAATATATTTTCTTTATCATGAAATAAAAAAAGACCAGCGGCGTATCTGACAATGTAATCTCCTTGTGCAGCGACAACCTTGGCACTCTCTGCATCATCTGAATTTTGGCTCGACTTTGTGTCTTTACCTATTGAGCTATTCTTGATTTTTTCCAAATACTCATCGGCTTTGTCATGGGAGATATAAATAGTTGTTTGTGACCAAATACTACCGACAGGCAATCTATCAAATAATGACAGTTTTGTATTTTTATTTTCAGCACTTAAATGACCTACATTGATTCTGCTTGTATCATCAATTTTTTCAAGTGGCATATAAGTGGCATACTTAACCTTGTCATCATGTTTAAAGCAAAAAATACCATTTTCTTGGACTGTAATACTTGGATGATTTAAAGCAATCTGAGATAAATCTTCGTCCAAAGTGTTTAATACATCCTGTTTATATGGAATTTTTTTATCATGAAAAAAACCACTAATAAAGTCAACATAATTTTGACCATTCATGCGCTTTGGTTTTATTTTCGCCTGAACTAGTGCATGTTCAATTCTCACAATTGCGTCATTAATTATGTCAAATTCTTTGTTTAAATCTTGAATGCTAATACTTTTTTCTTGCCAAAAACAAAAATAAATTTCTAACTGTGACAGCGACCAAGGCTCTCCCGTTTCTTTGTCAATAAATGCCCCATTCTTATTAGATAAAGACTGAATATGACTGTCCATCGATTCAAGATAGTTTTGAGCAAATTTGGTGTTGGTTTTTTCATCTTTATTTTTGTTACAATGTGCGTGAATCTGATTTAAAACATCTTCTGCCGATTGCTTTTTAATGATAAACATTTGAGACAACCAAAAATCAATATGTTCATAAGAAATGGCATTTTTCAAAACAAAAGTTAACGCATCTAAAACCTCTTCTTGATACTCTTCAGTTGTTGCTTCTAGGCTGATTGTTTCAATTTTAAAAATACTGCCAAGACCTCCATTTCTAAAATGAAATATGCCGTCACCGAGATAGCGTTTTACTGGCAATAAATCAACAAACGAAGGGGCAAATAAATTATCTCGATTAGAGTCCGATATTAATGGTCCACCTAACTCTATCTTGGTAAGGGGTTTTTGTGATTTTAAAGCACGCAACAAGCTCATTTATAAATCCTCATTCGGTAAAGCATAATGATCTACTCTATAGAGCTTAAAGTTTGTAGTGTAGCCTGGTACAGGGTTGTCATATTTAGTTATGTGCGGGTATATAAACATATTTAAAACAGGGTTAGGTAACTTAGGGAAATTGTTTTCAAGCTCGGTTTCTTGCGTTCTAATAAACCCTGCGTTTAGACCTCGGTTTTTCAAATGAGGTAGGCTTATATTGTTATTTTGAAAAAATGTTTCCATTTTATTACCTTGATTTTCAGGTTTTAAATTTCTATCACAACCAGATAATAAAAATATTATCAATGGTATCAGTAATAACTTAGTCAAGTGTTTCATTGCTCAATCCTCCTGTTGTTAATCGATGATCCAATTGTCTACCATTGGGGTCGTAATCAATGTTGACCTGTTCTTTTGTTAATATTTTTATCCGTTTGCCTGAAGGGACAACAATAACATCAAAGGACGATTTTGCTCGTTTATCAAACCAAGCCTTTGCATCATCGACACCACCACTCAAAGCACTATATGTCGCTAGTTTTGATGGCGAACCTGTCACTGATGACGATGAACTTCCGTTATCATTACTGGTAACTGTTTTTTGCGCTTCAGCAATCGCTTTAGCGGCAGATGATAGCCCAGATAAAATTGAAGTTGTTCCTAAATATTCTGCTGCATTACTAACAAGCTTACCTTTGATGCAAGGAACTCCATATTCATTGGTAAGTTCAGCCACATCACTAATCTCATGATTACTTATTGTGCCATCTTCAAATATAAAAGTAATTGAGTCAATAGTGGCCCTAACACAAGATAACAATAAGTCCCCACTTGCGCTACCAGAGGCTATAACATCTTGTAAAACATTGTTTGCGTGCCTGTTTGCGTAAAAAGATTTGTCAATAATTTTAATGCTAAATCTGAAGGGGTCAGTTACTTGACCATCAACTGGTATCCTTCCAAGTAGTCCTGTTACAAGTTTCCCAGATAAAATACTGTTTGGCGGTATTGTATAAACTGGTCTTGGTGCTGCTTCGGCATTTTCTTCATTGTTTTCGTCTTTATTGTTGCTAAAAACTGGTTCAATTGCTTCTGTTTCTGAAAATGGCACAAAATTTCCGTCTTCATCAAGCACACCAGAACGCAAGGCATTTTTCCATTCGTACTTAATTTGATTAACTGGGGTAGGGTTGCCTGAATTATTAATTTTATAGTTATTGAAACCTTTTGCTTTTTTCCCAATATTTTTGCTTACAAGCGACACAACTTTTGCAACAATATCCTCAGTATCGTCCTCTTTTTTGACTTCATTTATTTTAGAACCTTGTTCTTTTTGAACATCTAAAAAACTATTGAACTGGTTTTCTAATTTACTAAATTTATTACTAAATTGCTCCATTAAAGCCTTATTGCTTTCTACAACACTATCCTTATCACCTTGAAGTGTTTTGTACTCTTCATTGGTTGGACTTTTTTTATCTGTTGCTGTTGAAACATTAGTATCGTTATTATTTAAATACAAGTAAATACCTGTCACAAATACTATCAATACTAGTGCTGCAATAACCTTAATAATTTTCACAAACTTTGCTCAAATAATGATGAAGAAATTAAATAAACAACGGATGTATCTGTTGGGCTTCCAGTTCGACCAAGTCGGTTAAAATGAAAAGTTGCAGATTTCCAGTTTCCAAGTAAATCTCTGGGATCTAATATAATTTGTCTGTTGGTTGTGTTCTTTAAAAGAATGGCGCTAACATAAGAATTATTATAGGACGACCTCCAAGACGCAAGAGGAAAAGCCGATACATTGCCATTGCACGCTAAGTTTTTTGAGCAATTGAATAATGTTATTGGTTTGTTGGTATTAACGGGCACCCTAACAACATCAATCTTTTTAATCAGTCTTTTTGGTGCGTAAAAAGTCTGTGCTGCAAACCTTGTCAAATCAACATAACTCAAATTTTTTGTATTTTTGGCGTTGGCTTGTGCATGTGATTGGTTATTATCTTTATTTGTTTGCCTTTTCTCGTCAATCACATTGTACTTAATGGGATAGGGTTGTGTTTTTTTGGTGTGCGGTGGTATAGAGGATAATAAAAATACACTAATTTTGCCTTTTGAGTTTTTTACGAGTACTCGTATTGGTTTAAAAGGTTTTGTTGCTTTTATCCACAATCTCGAGTCAATTAACTGCGTTTGCAGTTTATCTTTAATTGCATCAGGAGTACCAATACTACCCAAAGGTTTTTCAAAATTTAATTGCACTTCTTGGTCAACAAAAAGTGTCAATTTAATAGGCTCACCAAGAAAGTTTAACAAGCGCAACTCAGCATTTGCATTTGTTAAATTCAATAATGCTATCAATGCAAGCAGTAATTTAATTCTTATCATCTAAAAACCTCTTAATCTTATTGGTTTTTTCCAGGGTACATCAAGTTGTAACCCCCAAGGATTTGACTCTGTGTCAATGTTTCTATAAACAACTTTAATAAAATGTTGAATTCTTAAGTCTTTAAAGCGCTTATTGTTAATATGTTCCTGCTGATGAAAAACAACCTTAACCATCCACGCATTATCAGATTGTTTTTTTACATTTTTTACTTGATACATATTTTCTTCTTGTAATGAGCGTTCACGGTCTTTTAGTTGACCCAAATTTAAAAGATTATTATATTCATCTAAAAGATATGCACGATACTCTGGCGTTATATACGCTGCGAACTTATCAATGTTTTTTCTAAAGTCTACTTCGCCATTTTTCCATAGATTCAATTGCTGAGTAATTGCTCCTGCAAAGGAATAAACCTCAAAATTATCTATTTCATCAGTATTTACAACCGCTCCAAATTGTAAATTTGGCGGCAAAGAAATTCGGTATGTTTTATTTATTGATAATGTTAATACAACAAAAACTAAGGTGATAATTGCGACAACTAACCCTGTAATTATTGAAAATAATTTCTTTTCTTTAATTTTTGTTGCTTTATCTGCATCAATGATTTTTTCTTTAGTAAGCATATTTTATTTACTGATGACTAAATGATGAGTACACATTATTATTCTGCACATCAACACCAAAAAAATTGTTGGCAACAAGTGCAATTTTCTTCATGTGAAACCTTTGTGATAAATTTCGTTTTTTATTTTGATACCATGGTGCCAATAAAAGGCTTACCACAAAGATTGATAAAACACTGGAGACCACCAGACCAATACCAACTGGAATTGGTAACAATAACACTGCAATAGCAAGCATAACAAATGCAAATGCAAACAAAGCCGTTAATTCTATGGAAGAACATGACTTGTAAATTCCTATATCTTCAACAAGGTTCATTTCTAAATATCCATATAATTGATAATTAGAATAGCGATAATCATAATTAATACGACTACCACCAGTTGATTAGAAATAGTTGACCAAAGAATACCTGGTTCACCTCTTTTCCTAGCTTCGTAAGAAGCACTCATAATCGTGTACGCAGCACCCATAAGGGCAACTCCAATAGCTACCCATGCTCCGTAAAAAAAGAATAATTGTACAACCTCCCATATTGTTCCTATGATATCGCTTGAGTTAATATTTATTGTTCCAACTTTTGTTGGTATAGTTGAAAATGCTTGGGTACTGATACTGCTTGCAAGCGCCATTAAGTACCTGTATTCTTTTATCATTGTTACTTCCTTTATTTAAAATCTATAATTAACATTACCATTACTAAAAGCACAACAAATAATGCTTTAATCCACAGCATGCCAGCCTCTTTAACACTCATTCTGTTGTTTGACATTGTCTTTTGAGTCATTAAAACAACGCTTAAAAACCAGAATAAAAATAATCCACCAATCAGTGTTTTAAAGGTAATTACTCCAACCACAACGCTAATACTCCATAATTAATGGGGCTATAGTTCTTGGGGTTTGGTTTTTTTGGTTTTTATTTATAAATCTATTTATGCTTTCGGTAATAGCAGTTAAATCTTGTCTCAATGCAGGATAATCAAATTTATATCTTGCTCCGTCTGTTTGCATTGGTTCTGCATTATTGATTAAATGAGAGGTGTTACCAATATATTGCTCTATTTTTTTTAATGCCAACAACTCATTGACATTGGATACAGAACTAATTGCAGTTGAAGACACTAAACTGGCTAAAAATAAAAATATAATAATTGTGATTGGCTTTTGGTGATTCATTTTTTTAAACATATAAAATTTAAGTTATAAACAATATAATGTATTTAAAAAAAATTGTTGCCATTTTGCACACCAAGTAGCGGTGTGCAAAAATTTAACTGGTTTTACTGATTGTTTATCAGCGGTTGGATGTTATATATTTTTGAGTTGGTAAAGCCATTTGCACGGAACTACTACTTCCCAAGTAGTGGAGTGCAAGCCCTTTTTACAAGCCCTTTTGGGGTAAGGATTTTTCCTTAAGAAAAATCTATCCCTTACCCTTCCAAAAGCCATTTAAGCCTTTTAGCCTTTTTTGTTGATTGGTGTTTTGAGACAGGGTGTTAACTGTGATTTTTATTTTTAGATGGGGCAATGGTATGTTTTTGCGTTGAGATGAGTCAAAGTGAAGGGCGTTAACTTGTGTTTATTGGTTGTCTGGGAATAGTTGATTGATAAAATCAGCACATATTGATATTTCGCGAGTGCAGCTGTTAACTAAAAATGTAGTTCCATGGGCTTTGGAATTTCTGAGCGATGGCGCTATTTCAATCATTGCTTTGCACCAGCTATTGTCGGGTTTTGGATTATTTATATGCCGAAAGCCTGCATCTGATATCCAGCGTTGCGAAACTGCATGATTTATAAGTTGTTTGTATGTCATTCTTCTTTTTGACTTGGTTCTTAGTCTGAGTGCGTATTCAGTAACCACTGCTGACTTTAAATGCACTTCAGGTGCTAAAGCATAAAAGAAATAAGAGTAGAGTGCCATATTTTTTGCCACATTAAATTGACCTTTGATTTCATCTGGTACTACTTTGTTGAGGATTTCTTTCGATAGGGTTTTATGCAACAATTCCAAGTTTAACATCTGCCCTGTAACCCTCGCCCAATCCTCATGTTTTACATCTATTTTAGTTAATTCATCTAAGCGTTTAAACTGTTCCATTGTGCCTTTGTGTCTTTTGATTGACGCAATATCTTGTCATTTGCTGTTGTTTACTGTTCTTAGTTGTACCAATGCTAAGTTTTTTAATGCCAGTGATGTTTTGTTTTCTAATTTTTTCACACCCCACTCCTTTACTTCATTGCTTGATAACACAAAACATTTGCCACATATTTTTCAGCAAAGCTTAATTGGCTTTGGGTCTTATGAATATTCATCTTGTCCCGTATAGTTCTCACAGGTGCATGGATTTGTGCCGCATACTTGTTGATTGATATTCCTGCTCCATCAAGCAATGCTTTAATGTCTTGAGAGTCGACATGCTCCAATGTCTCTTGTGCCTCTTGAATGCCCGGTGCAAGCATAAACTTTGCATCAGCGATATCCTCTTTATTTTTAAATCTAAATGCAGTTACGACATCAATCGCAGCATGGATGCCATAAACCCCCTCAAGCACTTTGATTGTACCAATTTCATCCCTCGTTAATTCAATTCCTTGAGGCAATAGTTTTTCATATTTATCATCAAAAATATCAAACATTGTCCTAATCTCATTCCCTTCACTGTCAACAAAAACAATGTTAGAAATATCTTCTTGGATCCCGTCTGGGTACTCTGTTGCTTCACTTCTAATTATCCAATGTGCCATTTTTATTTACTCCTTTTGTGTTGTTTTTAAATTTGTTTGTAAAATAATAGATAAATTCTTTACAAAACTAGTGTAATTGCGGTAATTCGGCAATTTTGTTCCGTCTTCCCAATGTGATATTGACACTGCAGTTACCTTGAATAATAGAGCAAACTCTGCCTGTGTAACAATTAAATACTTTCTTAGAGTTTTGATATCTTTAGCCAACACCTGTTTTTTCATTAACACTTCTAG
>FPHZ01000027.1_pt1 | contig 14829 bp, 16 predicted proteins | sample 1057321 | NCBI WGS metagenome assembly FPHZ01 (sample SAMEA4473301, study PRJEB15554) | hydrothermal vent metagenome | biome: marine basaltic hydrothermal vent biome; feature: marine hydrothermal vent; material: water | place: Pacific Ocean | collected 2011-06-14/2011-07-23 | depth 1705 m
GACTTTTTTAAACGACAGCAAAAATATGCCTATAAGTGCGTTTTTTAATGAGGGTAGTCTCAGTGAAAAAATCTCTGATTTTAAAACTGATGATTTCCGTGCTTCTGCTGGTGTGGCATTTACTTGGTTAACGCCAATTGGTCCACTTGGTATCTATGCAGCTAAACCGCTTTTAAAGAAAGCAGATGATAAAACTAAAACTTTTGAATTTACCATTGGAACAACCTTTTAAATAGCCCTTTAAAAAGGAATAAGCAATGCATACACTTGGGGAACTTGCTGCTTTTGTTGGTGCAGAGCTGATTGGTGAGGCATCGGTAGAAATCCACAGTCTGGCGACCAGTGCCAATGCACAAAAAGGTCAGCTTACCTATATTTCAACAAGTAAATACAAGGCGGATTTATTAACTTCTAAAGCCAGTGCTATCATTATCACCAAGGATTTACTTGGCGACTGCCCTACTAATTCGCTTGTGGTTGATGATGTCTATTTAGCCTTTGCCAAAATTACCCATCGTTTCAAACAAACTTCTACGCACCTAAATGGTGTTCACAATAGTGCTGTTGTTCATAGTGATAATAATATTGCCACTAATTGCACCATTGGTGAAAATGTAGTAATTGGTAAAAATCACCACATTGGCGCCAATGTGGTGATTGAACAAGGGGTGACGATTGGTGATAATGCCAATATTCAACCTAATGTTACTATTCTGCAAGGCTGTAGCATTGGTAACAATGTGGTGATTTATGCAGGCGTAGTGATTGGTTCAGATGGTTTTGGCAATGCTTTAGACAGCAACAAACATTGGCATAGTATTGCACATTTGGGTAATGTAGTCATTGGTGACGAGGTAAATATCGGTGCTAATACTGTGATTGACAGAGGTACTTTAGAAGACACGAAAATCCAAGATGGTGTGCATCTTGATAACTTGGTACATATTGCACATAATGTTGACCTTGGTGCACACACAGCGATTGCTGCAGGTGTAACTATTGGCGGTAGCGCTGTCTTAGGTAAGCATTGTCAAGTCGGTGGCGGCGCGGTAATTGCCAGTCATATGCATCTTGAAGATAACACCATTATTACAGGTTCAAGTACGGTAGACAAACACCTAAAGACAGGTTGTTACACGGGTTTTACTTCTATTTCCAAGCATTCAGAATGGAAAAGAACTCAATTATGGTTGTCAAAACTTGCTAAAATTGCAAAACACTTAAACATTAAATTAAAAAATCTATAAAGGGGAATTAACGATGGAAATGAACATACAAGATGTCAAGAATTACCTGCCACACCGCTACCCTTTCTTATTGATTGATAGGGTTTTAGAGTTAGAAATTGGCAAATCAATTGTTGCTCTTAAAAATGTGACTTATAACGAGCCACAATTTACTGGCCACTTCCCTACACAGCCTATTATGCCAGGCGTTCTAATTATCGAGGCTTTGGCGCAAGCCACAGGAATTTTGGCGTTTAAATCCGAAGCAGGGAAACCAATTGATGGACAAATTTATATGCTCGTTGGCGTGGACAAAGTACGCTTTAAACGAATGGTTGAACCAGGCGACCAATTACGCCTTGAAGTAGAAGTAATGGCGGTTAAACGAGGTATTTGGAAGTTCAAATGTGTTGCCAAAGTTGATGGAAAAGTGGTTACCACTGCTGAATTGATGTGTACACAAAAAGCAGCAGACTAAAGGAAATACAACCATGGCAATACACCCGAGTGCAGTCATTAATGAGACTGCAAAAATCCATAAAAATGCTGAAATATGTGCTTATGCCATCATTGGTGCTAATGTAGAAATTGGCTCAGGTACAATCGTTGAATCTCACGCTGTTATTCAAGGCCCTACTAAAATTGGCAAAAACAATCATATTTATTCATTTGCCTCAATTGGTGGCGACCCACAGGACATTACTTATGAAGTTGGACAAGAATCTAATTTAATTATTGGCGATGACAATTTAATTCGTGAATTCTGCACCATCAACCGTGGCACAGAAAAACAAGAATCTATTACCCGTGTTGGCTCTAAAAATATGCTGATGGCATATGTGCATATTGCCCATGACTGCCATATTGGTGACCATATTATTATGTCAAATAATGCTTCATTAGCAGGTCATGTGCGTATTCAAGACTGGGCAATTTTGGGTGGTTTTACGCTAGTAAAACAATATTGTATGATTGGTATGCACACTTATGTGGGTATGGGTTGCCAGGTGAATAAAGATATCCCTTCTTATATGTTGGCTTCAGGTGTGCAAACTCGAGTTCGCAGTATTAATGCAGAAGGTATGCGTCGTCGTGGCTTTACTCCGAATGCAATTGCTGCAATTAAACGGGCTTTTAAAGTAGTTTATCGTGGTTCTAGCTTGCTTGACCAATCTTTAAAGGAGTTAGAAGAAACAGAGTCTGACCATATCGAAGTGATGCAATTCGTTGAATGTATCCGCAGCTCAGACGCTGGCATTATGCGTGGTCCTAACGAGGAATAATGTCGGCAGAAAAATCCTTCTTACGCTCCAGTAGTATGGTTGCGGCGATGACTTTCTTATCGCGTATTTCAGGCTTAGTGCGTGATTATTTTGTGGCTCGATATTTTGGTGCTAATGGACTAACAGATGCCTTTTTAGTCGCTTTTAGAATCCCTAATTTCCTTAGACGCTTATTTGGTGAAGGTGCTTTTTCACAGGCATTTATACCTATTCTTACAGAAGCCAAAACCAATCATAATGAAGATGAAGTGCAGAATGTGATTAATCACATTGGCACTAAGTTCTTAAAGGCACTTGTTATTCTAACTTTGGTTGCAACCCTTGCTGCCCCCGCTATTATCTTTATGTTTGCCTGGGGTTTTTACTTTGATGCTGACCCAACTAAATTCAATCTCGCTTCGGATATGTTGAGAATTACCTTTCCCTATCTGTTGCTAATTTCTTTAACCGCCTTTGCAGGTAGTATTCTCAATACTTACGATAAGTTTGCTGTGCCAGCGTTCACACCCGTTTTATTGAATATTTCAATGATTTTGAGTGCAGTATATTTATCACAGCATTTAGAAACACCGATTATGGCACTCGCTTGGGGTGTGTTAATTGGGGGGGTGGTGCAGTTATTATTTCAAATTCCTTTTCTCATTAAACTGAAAAAGATGCCTCGCTTGGTTAAGGGTGAACATGAAGCGGTTAAAACACTGAAAAAGCGACTGTTACCCGCCCTATTCGGCGTTTCAGTTTCTCAAATAAACCTATTAATTGATACGATGATTGCCACGGTATTAGTAAGTGGTAGCGTGACTTGGTTATATTATTCGGATAGATTATTGGAGTTGCCTTTAGCGTTAATTGGTATTGCGTTAGCAACAGTGGCCTTAGCAAAACTCAGTAATCACCATGCTAACAAAGACGACAAAAAATTCACACAAACTATTGGTTATGCACTGAAAATCGGATTGATACTCGGCGTCCCTGCTTGTGCAGGATTGGTATTATTAGCAGAGCCTTTGCTGATTACTTTATTTCAATATGACGAATTCACAGCCTTTGCAGCACACCAGTCATCACTTAGTTTGATAGCATATGGTGCGGGATTAATGGCATTTATTATGGTCAAAATATTAGCACCCGTATTTCTATCAAGGGGTGATACCAAAACACCAGTTAAAGTCGGTGTAATTGCAATGGTATCAAATATTTTCTTAAACATCTTTTTCGCTTATTATTACGCCCATATAGGCTTAGCGATTGCCACTTCCTTATCAGCAGTAATCAACGCAGCATTACTTTATTACTATTTACAAAAAAATGCAATTTTTAGTTTTTCTACCGACTTTTTCAAAATGTTATTTAAAGTATTGTTGGCAACGATTATAATGATTGCCTTTATATTAAATTTTAATCAAACAACCGCTCAATATCTAAACGGTGATGTATGGCATAGAGTTTTGTCGATTGGCACCATTATTAGTGGCTCGGCAATATCCTACTTTGCCAGTTTATGGGTATTAAAGGTTAAATTAGGAAAATTATGACAACAGTAAACTGCGTAAAAATGAACGAAGAATTAGAGGCTTTAGACCGTGCACCCTATCCAGGGGAATTGGGCAAGCGTATTTTGGAAAATGTGTCTAAGCCGGGTTGGCAGGCGTGGTTAGACCACCAGACGATGATTATTAATGAAAATAATTTGAATATGTTGGACGAAAAAGCACAGGCACATTTAAAAGAGCAAATGGAAAAGTTTTTCTTCTCTGAAGAAGGTGCGGATGATATCGCTGGCTACAACAAAGTGCAATAAGATTATGGCAAATTTATTTATCATTGCAGCGCCTTCGGGTTGTGGAAAAACTTCTTTAGTAAAAAAATTGATTGTGCAGACAGAGGGGCTTTGCGTTTCTGTTTCACACACCACACGCGATGCACGCCCAGGTGAAGTCCATGGGGAAAACTACTTCTTTGTTTCTAAAGACGAGTTTGACCAAATCAACAAAGACGATGGTTTTATTGAATCGGCACAAGTGTTTGACAACTACTATGGTAGTGCTAAACAGACAGTTAAAGATTTATTGGCAAGCGGGCAAGATGTGATTTTAGAGATTGACTGGCAAGGGGCTAGACAGGTTGAAAAAAGTTTTCCTAATACTACCAGTATATTCATCATTCCACCCTCTATTGAGGCGTTGAGAGAGCGTTTAACTGGCAGAGGGCAAGACGATGCAACTATTATTGAGCGCAGAATGAGAGATGCTATCAGCGAGACTCAACATTATGATGAATTTGATTATTTGGTAGTGAATGATAATTTTGACACGGCTTTACAAGATTTATCCACCATTATCCATTCACAAAGGTTTAGTATTGAACAGCAATCAAATAGACACCAACAACTGCTTAATACCCTGATTAAATAATGAGTCAAAATCTCACAACCCCTGCCGTTCAAACACCCAAGGACTTAACAGTTCAAAAGTATCCGCCGATTTTGTCAGCGAAAGAAGAGCATGAGTTAGCAGTTGATTTGTTTGAAAACCATAACTTGGATGCAGCGAGAAAGTTGGTGTTGTCACATATGCGCTTTGTGGCGTTCATTGCACACGGCTACAAAGGCTATGGATTGGAAAAAGAAGATTTGATTCAAGAGGGTACAATTGGACTGATGAAGGCAGTAAAAAAGTTTAATCCACATAAAAATGTGCGTCTTGCGTCTTATGCCGTGTATTGGATTCGGGCTGAAATTCACGAATTTATCTTTAAAAATTGGAAGATTGTTAAAGTGGCAACCACCAAAGAACAACGCAAATTATTTTTTAAACTAAAAAAAGCCAAGTCCAATATTTACACCTCGTTAAATGCGGAGCAAGCCGAAAAAATCGCCGAAGATTTGGGTGTGCGACCGAAAGATGTGTTGGATATGGAGTCGCGTTTGCAATTTAATGATGTCGCCTTTGAAGTTACAGAGGATGAAAATAGCACTTCACCTGTACATTATTTAACGGATGAGAACACCAAGACACCCGAGCAATTAGCCTTAATTGATAATTCAAATAAACATCAGCAACAGCAACTTTACGCCGCACTTTCATCACTTGATGAAAGAAGTTTGGATATTTTACAGTCCAGGTACTTGAAAGAAGAAAAAACGACCCTACATACATTGGCAGACAAGTATGGTATATCTGCCGAAAGAATACGCCAACTTGAAAATAAAGCCATGCAAAAATTGAAAGGCCTCATAGAAATAAAAGATTAATCATTATATAAATAGGAGAAAATATGAATATTCGCCCCCTTCACGACCGTGTGGTCGTTCGTAGATCAGAAGAAGAACAAACCACAGCAAGTGGCTTAATTATCCCAGGTTCAGCCAGTGAAAAGCCTTCAGAAGGCATTGTTGTTGCTGTTGGTAGTGGTAGAAAAACGGATAATGGTGAGGTAATTGCCATGGATGTTAAAGTTAAAGATAAGGTTTTATTTGGTCAGTTTGCTGGCACAGAGATTACCGTAGAGAGTGAAACTCTATTAGTGATGAGCGAAAGCGACATTGTTGCCGTTGTTGAATAAAGGAGAATAAGATGAGTGTAAAAGACATAGAATTTGGAATTGATGCAAGAAATTTAATGCTAAATGGTGTGAATACCTTGGCAAATGCAGTAAAAGTAACTCTTGGACCTAAGGGTCGTAATGTGGTTTTAGACCGTTCATTTGGTGCCCCGACTATCACTAAAGACGGTGTTTCCGTAGCCCAAGAAATCGAGTTAGAGAATAAATTTGAAAATATGGGTGCACAAATGGTTAAAGAAGTTGCCTCTAAAACCAACGACATCGCTGGTGACGGCACTACAACTGCAACCGTACTTGCTCAAGCTTTAGTAGCCGAAGGTGTTAAAGCCGTTTCTGCAGGCATGAATCCAATGGATCTCAAACGCGGCATTGATAAGGCAACAGAAGTAGCAGTTGCAGCATTGCGTGATTTGTCACAGCCTTGTGATGACGCGAAATCAATCGCTCAGGTAGGTACAATTTCTGCCAATTCTGACGCTTCTGTTGGTGATATTATCGCTGAAGCAATGGAAAAAGTCGGTAAAGAAGGTGTAATTACCGTTGAAGAAGGTTCGGGTCTTGATAACGAATTGGAAGTGGTTGAAGGAATGCAATTTGAGCGTGGTTATTTATCACCTTATTTTGTTAACAATCAAGATAATATGAGTGCGGATTTAGACCAGCCATTAATTTTATTAAATGAAGCAAAGATCTCAAATATCCGTGATTTATTACCAACTTTAGAGATTGCTCAAAAATCGGGTCGCCCTCTTTTAGTAATTGCTGAAGATATTGAAGGCGAAGCCTTAGCAACTCTGGTTGTTAACAATATGCGTGGCATCGTTAAAGTAGTGGCAGTTAAATCACCTGGTTTTGGTGACCGCCGTAAAGCAATCTTACAAGATCTTGCAGTATTAACAGGTGGGGTGGTAATTTCAGAAGAAATCGGCTTGTCACTTGAAGGTGTTACCGAAGACCAACTAGGGTCCGCCAAACGCATCGAAGTCAGCAAAGATGAAACCATTGTAGTTGATGGTGCAGGAACAAAAGATAATATTAGTGGTCGTGTTAAGCAAATCAGAGCACAATTAGAGCAAACAACTTCTGAGTATGACCAAGAAAAATTATCAGAAAGATTGGCTAAATTATCGGGTGGTGTTGCAGTGATTAAAGTGGGTGCTGCAACCGAAGTTGAAATGAAAGAAAAGAAAGACCGTGTTGATGACGCATTACACGCAACGCGTGCTGCCGTTCAAGAAGGCGTGGTACCAGGTGGTGGTGTTGCGTTAGTTCGTGCAATTAAAGCACTGGACAAACTTAAAGGTGACAACCACGACCAAGACATTGGTATTGAAATCACTAAGCGTGCGATGGAAGCGCCACTTAGACAAATCGTTGCAAATGGCGGCGGTGAGCCTTCAGTTGTACTCAACGAAGTGGCGAATAATAAAGGCAACCACGGTTATAACGCAGGTACCGATGAGTATGGTGATATGTTAAAAATGGGCATTCTTGACCCGACTAAAGTGACGCGTGCAGCATTGCAACATGCGGCGAGCATCTCTGGTTTAATGATTACGACTGAAGCGATGATTACTGATGCACCGCAACCAACAGGTGCTGCACCAGCAGCAGATATGTCTGGCGGTATGCCAGGTATGATGTAAAAAATTAGTAGTGTCTTTTTCACCTTTATAGCGTTAGGTTTTTGAAGTTTTCAGTTGTGTATGTTTTATACACTCCTAAAAATTTCAAAAACCCACCTTGTAAAGATAAAAACACCTGCTAATTTAATGTTGATAAAAAAAAGCCTCGTTCATACGGGGCTTTTTTTGGTATGATACTTTGCAAAATATTTTGGAATAATTATGAGTAATTACGATTCATCCTCCATTGAGGTGTTGTCAGGTTTAGACCCAGTCCGTAAGCGCCCAGGGATGTACACTGAGACTGAACGACCAAATCATTTAGCGCAAGAAGTCATTGATAACAGTGTTGATGAAGCAGTAGCTGGATTTGCCAATAAGATTAATGTCGTGCTGTATAAAGATGGCTCTATTTCTGTTGAGGATAACGGTCGTGGTATGCCTGTGGACATTCACCCAGAAGAAGGAATTTCAGGTGTTGAGGTGATTTTAACCAAACTACATGCGGGTGGTAAATTCTCGAACGATTCTTATCGATTTTCAGGTGGTTTACATGGTGTGGGTATTTCTGTGGTTAACGCCCTATCAACTTTGGTAGAAATTTGGATTAAACGCGATGCCAAAGAACATTACATTACTTTTTCAAACGGTAATATAAAGACTGCACTTGAAGAGATTGGTACAGTTGGCAAATTAAATACTGGCACAAAAGTTAAGTTTACACCCGATGCGCAGTTTTTTGATACTGTTAAATTTTCAATCACCAAACTTAGGCATAATCTACGCTCAAAAGCGGTTTTGTGTCCAGGATTGGATGTTACTTTCCATAATGAAATAGACGATACTAAAGACCACTGGAACTACAAAGAAGGTTTAAAAGACTATCTATCTATTTCTTTAGATGGTTTAGATTGCTTGCCAGAAGTGCCGTTTGTGGTAACTTATGAGTCTGATGAACAACAAATGCATTGCTCGCTGTCTTGGACGGAATTTAACACCAATATTATTGGTGAAAGTTATGTCAATCTAATCCCGACTTCTCAAGGAGGTACACATGTCAATGGTTTGCGTTCTGGCTTAACTGATGCATTAAAAGAGTTTTGTGATTTTAGGAGTTTGTTGCCGAAGAATGTTAAGTTAACGCCTGATGATGTTTGGCAAAAAATTGCCTATGTGTTATCAATTAAAATACTCGACCCACAATTTTCAGGACAAACTAAAGAAAGATTATCTTCTAGAGAATGTGCAGGCTTTGTATCAAATGTGGTCAAAGATGCCTTTAGTCTTTGGTTAAATCAACATACGGAAATTGCAGAAAAAATTGCTGAATTGGCCATTATGAACGCGCAATCACGGATGAAAACGGGCAAGAAGGTTATTCGCAAGAAAATTGTCAGTGGTCCCGCTCTACCGGGTAAATTATCCGACTGTACCAGTCATGACTTAAGTCAAACCGAAGTCTTTTTAGTTGAGGGTGATTCTGCGGGTGGCTCTGCTAAGCAAGCACGAGACAAGGAATATCAAGCGATTTTGCCATTACGAGGCAAAATTCTTAATACTTGGGAAGTCGATTCTGACCAAGTATTAGCCAGCAATGAAATCCACGATATCAGTGTTGCTATTGGCTTAGAACCGAATTGTCAAGACTTATCAGGACTTAGATATGGAAAAATTTGTATCTTGGCAGATGCAGACTCAGATGGTGCACATATTGCCACTTTGATTTGCACCTTATTCGTTAAGCATTTTTCAAAATTGGTTGAAGAGGGTCATATTTATGTCGCAATGCCACCATTGTATCGTATTGATGCAGGTAAGCAAGTGCATTATGCCTTAGACGATACAGAGCGTGATGCAACTATCCATAAAATTGAAAAAGACAATAAGCGTGTCAAAATTCAGGTACAGAGATTCAAAGGATTGGGTGAGATGAATCCATCGCAACTCAGAGAAACCACGATGTTGCCTGACACACGCCGATTGATTCAATTAACACTTGAAAACCCAATGCATGTCACAGAAATGATGGATATGCTGTTAAGCAAAAAACGCGCGCCAGACCGTAAAAAGTGGCTGGAAGAAAAAGGTAACCTTGCCAATGTCTAAACGCGCAGTTATTTTATTATCAGGTGGGCTAGATTCCACCACTACCCTTGCCCTTGCACGGTCTCAAGGTTTTGAGTGTTATGCAATGAGTTTTGATTACGGGCAGAAGCAAAAATCAGAACTAGATGCTGCCACAAAAATTGCCCTGTTATTTTCTGTAACTGAACATCGTATTATGAACATTTCTTTAAATGACATTGGAGGCTCGGCACTGACAGACAGCACCATTGAAGTGCCAAAATTTAAAGAAAGCAATGAAATCCCTGTAACTTATGTACCTGCACGCAACACCATTTTTTTGTCGTATGCAATGGCTTGGGCAGAAGTATTAGACTGTCAAAACATCTTTATTGGCGTTAATGCCTTAGATTATTCAGGCTATCCAGATTGTCGCGCAGAATATATTAAAGCCTTTGAAACAATGGCAAATCTCGCCACCAAACAAGGGATTGAAGGGCAAAAATTAATAATTCACACGCCATTAATAGACTTACACAAGGCAGAAATCATCCAAAAAGGCATAGAACTTGGCATTGATTATGCGATAACCACCACTTGTTATCAAGCGGATGATAATGGTGATGCCTGTGGGGTTTGCGATGCGTGCGAATATCGAAAACTTGGCTTTAAAGAAGCAGGAATTACAGACCCAACAAGGTATCAAAAGTAGTTGAAAAATAAGTATTGCACAAATGCTTTTTTACGATAAAATATAACTTTTTTAAACGATAACATAGGAAATAACATGAGCATTGAGGAAAGAGTAAAAAAGGTTGTAGCTGAGCAATTAGACGCAAGTGGTGATATTGATAATAACGCTTCTTTCATTGATGATTTAGGCGCGGATTCTTTAGACACAGTTGAATTAGTAATGTCTCTTGAAGAAGAGTTTGACTGTGAAATCCCTGACGATGAAGCGGAGAACATTACAACGGTTCAGCAAGCTATCGACTATGTAAACAAAACTTTGTAATTTCGTTTTAACAAACATTCAAAAAAGCGCTTTCTTTAGCGCTTTTTTTATATTAGAGAAAAGAGCATGAGTAAAAGAAGAGTAGTAATAACAGGCATGGGCATTGTTTCACCAGTTGGGTCAACGGTAACGGGTGCTTGGGAGAATATCCTTAATGGAAAATCGGGTATCAATGTATTGACCAATATAGAAACCGAAGGTCAGTCAGTCAAATTTGGTGGCTCCGTTAAAGGTTTTGAGCTCTCTGATTATTTAGGTTCTAAAGAAGCCAAAAAAATGGATAATTTTGTTCATTACGGTATGGCAGCAGGCATCCAAGCCATTAAAGACAGTGGTATTGAAGTTACTGAAGAAAATGCAGAACGCATTGGCGTTGCCATTGGTGCGGGTATCGGCGGCTTAGGTACAATTGAAAAAACCGCAGACTTATTTAGAGAAAAAGGTGCGCGGCGCATTTCTCCTTTCTTTGTGCCTTCTTCTATTATCAATATGATTTCTGGTAACTTGTCTGTGATGTATGGACTTAAAGGTCCAAATTTTGCCATTGTGACAGCTTGCTCCACAGGGACACACAATATTGGCGATGCATCACGATTAATTGAATATGGCGATGCTGATGTAATGATTGCAGGTGGTGCAGAAATGTCAACCACCAACTGTGGCCTAGGGGGTTTTGCTGCAGCACGCGCCCTTTCTACTCGCAATGATGACCCATCTAGTGCCTCACGACCTTGGGATAAAGACCGTGATGGTTTTGTCTTAGGTGATGGTGCCGGCGTAGTAGTTTTAGAAGAATATGAACATGCCAAAGCTCGTGGTGCGAAAATTTATGCAGAAATATTGGGTTATGGCATGAGTGGTGACGCTTATCATATGACTTTACCTTCTATCGGCGGTGAAGGTGCGGCAAGATGCATGAAAAATGCAATGCGTAATGCAGGTGTGAATTCTGATCAAATTGATTATGTGAATGCACATGGCACTTCAACCCCTGCAGGCGACCAAGCAGAAACGGATGCAACTAAAGCAGCACTTGGCGATCACGCTTATAATGTTACAATAAGTTCTACCAAATCAATGACAGGACATTTGTTGGGTGCTGCAGGTGGTATTGAGGCGATTTTCACGGCTTTAGCACTCAGAGATCAAGTGGCACCACCCACTATCAATATTTTTAATCAGGACCCTAATTGTGATTTAGATTATTGTGCAAATGAAGCCAGAGAAATGAAAATGCAATATGCAATTTCTAACTCATTTGGTTTTGGTGGTACCAATGGAACGATTTTACTTTCTAAAATCTAAAAAAGCCTTGCAAAAAAAAATTACTCTTTTGGTTTTACACTAAGTGCTTCGATTTCTTCTGGTTTTACACTAAGTGCTTCGATTTCTTCTGGTTTTATAATATTGGCAATCAATTCATTAGCAATATTATAAATTTTAATAGCACCTATCTTCACGCTATTTAAAGCTATCTCTTTATTAACAATCAAAGACCAATCTTTATCGGTTGCTTTAAATTGAACCGCACCGCCAATCAATGCCAACACCATGACAATACCTAATAAAAACTTAATCATATCAAAATCCTATTGTTAATTATTTATAATGGCAATAATTTTACCTGTTTTATTTGCAACCACTAACCAAAATTAATTTCAAAAAAACCAAAAAAAGACTTGACACACTTTTTCAACATTTTTCCAAAAAATATCACCATTACAAAACACCTGCATACAACTCAAGCACTTGCGTTCACCAGTCTAAAACCAATAATACCTTGGGCAACCAAGGTTTAAATTTTAAACCCTCATAGACCATTGTAAAGCCAAAAAAATCCAGTTTCAAGACCTATTCGATGGATGCTTTGAGACTGGTTTTTAAGGGGAATATGTCTAAATGTTCAGTCCCACACAACACCCACACGAATCGCCAAAAAATAAGCTGGGACTTTTGTTATATTCGCTCAAAATTTTATCATAAGGCGATTTAAACTTTAAACGCTTTAATTTCTTCTCAAAATTATAATAATTTAAGAATTTTGCTAAGTGTTTAGAATATTCATCTATCGTTTCATAATGAAATAATTTCAGCGTAGCTGATTTAATAGAGACCTTTGCATAAATATGAATAATCATCAAGAATCCACTTGGCAATTTTTTAAACCCTGCCTTAGCCCCGCTAGGGCTAGGTTTAAGAAAATCACCAATTTGGCAAAAACTGAATTTTGCTAATCGTCCCTATTTATGCAAAGGTCTCATTGGATGATTATTTAAAAAATCATCATCGTTAATATAAAAATTTTGAGTTGATGACATTTCTTTTAATGTTCCTATTTTCTCTAATGCAAAATCCCAAAATATTCTTGAGTTTAGATTTTCAAAATGGCACCTAGCCACAACAAGCGCATTGTTTATTCGATACTGATTTATTTGATTGTTTTTTAAGATTGATGACATTGTTTATTGTATTGTTTTAAGCCATCACAGTAAGGCGGTTACCATCACAAAAAAATATATTCAGGTAAAATACTGATGTAAAAGCATTTATGTGTTTTTTCTTTGTTAATTTTCAATGAAAAATTACAGGATTGATATAACACAGTGAGGCGGAAGCTCTATCAAAAAACAAATTTCCTTTAATAGCAACACTTTCAGCAGGCGAAAAAAAGACCTACAAAATAATTACAGGTCTTTTTCAAGTTGATTTTCATGGCAAAACTCTTAAATTGAGACCTTTGCATAAATATGAATAATCATCAAAACGCCATCTTTCATCAATTTGAAAACTTTTTAAAAACACCCTTAGGCTAATCATCCCTATTTATGCAAAGGTCTCAAATTAATAAAATTTTGCATGAATTCAACAAAGTTATAACCTGTTTAGTCCCACAATCTTATGGTCTGGATTTTCTCTAAAAGATTGCTTGTCATTATTATAACATTGTTGAATTAATTCCCAAGGTGTTTTAAATTTCAATGACTTCAATTTACGTTGATAATTGTAATACAACATAAAAGTCATCAAATGTCCTTTGAGTTGCTCAAAACTCTCATAATGAAAGCGTTTAGTGGTTGCCTCTTTAATAATTTTATTGGTGATTTCAACTTGTCCATTTGTCCACGGATGTCTAAATTGCGTTGTTCGATGTTCAATACTCAATGTTTGGCATAATTCATCAAAAGGATGGACTCGTCCATTCTTAGGATGTAAGTGCTTAGCAAGCAAATTATAGGTAAATTGTATGCCATTATCAGTCAAGATATGGGTAATTTTAAAGACGCAATCTTGTTGTAAGTTACGCAAGAATAACACAGCATTGTCTTGTGTCATGCGTTGGTATAGCTCAATGTAGATATATTTTGTCATTCGATCAATAGCAACAAATAAATATTGTTTGCCTTCATCGGTTCTAAGTTCAGTAATATCAACATGCAAGTAACCAATAGGATAGGATTTGAATGGCTTTTTATTGGTGTTACTACTATTTGTTTTTTCTTTAGGCAGGCGAGACAAGCCATGATATTGCAAACATCTATGTAGATTAGAACGTGTTAACTTAGGGATACCAGGTTTAAGCACAATAAAGATATCATCCAAAGGTAATTGTAGTTGGCGACGAACCTCACAAATAGCTTGCTGTTCTACAGTGCTTAAAACACTTTTTCGAATTTTAGGACCTGATTTTTTATCAGCCGTAGATTCTGTATTTTTCCAACGAATGATTGTTTTTGGATTAAGTTTATAGTGTTTGGCTAAGACAGAGATACTCGCTGTAGCGTTTTGTATTTCTTGTCTGATTCGTGGCGTAGTTTTGGCATTAGCATGCAATAAGTTTCCCATAAGTTAGTCTCCTGTAGTTGGGGTAATGATACACCATAAGATTGTGGGACTAAACAATTAATAATACCTTTTTATTAGGTTTTTTTTAGAGGATTTGTTTTAATTTTAGTGTTTCTTTTTATAGGGCACCTCTAAAAACCCCATTATAGAACACCAAAAAATCTAATCCAATTTTTTTAAATCTTCAAGTCAAATTCGTTTCATATTCC
>FPHZ01000013.1_pt1 | contig 14206 bp, 18 predicted proteins | sample 1057321 | NCBI WGS metagenome assembly FPHZ01 (sample SAMEA4473301, study PRJEB15554) | hydrothermal vent metagenome | biome: marine basaltic hydrothermal vent biome; feature: marine hydrothermal vent; material: water | place: Pacific Ocean | collected 2011-06-14/2011-07-23 | depth 1705 m
GCCGAACCTATGGGTGGGACTAATATTTTTTGCAAACACAGACAGAGTAAGGGACAGCACTATCTTTGCAATCTCTACTTTTGGATTGGGGTATCAGGGTTTTATACCATTTATAAAAACTACTTTGTTGTTGGTGTAGAAACCGTTTCAATTGATGTTTTAACATCCATAAATACACTTTCAACAAAGTTATAAATCTTAACTGACCCTGTTTTCACGCTGCTGAGTGCTATTTCTTTATTCATTATTAAAGACCAGTCTTTGTCAGTCACTTTAAATTGAACCGCACCACCAATCAATGCCAACACCACCACAATACTCAGTACAAACCTAATCATATCAAAATCCTGTTGCTAATACCATTTATAAAAACTAATGACACTAAAAGCACGAATTATTGTCCGTTTTAAAGGACTTAAAAAACCAAGGATAGCAATAAGTATCCTTGATTTTTTAAGCCCTCTAAAACAAACAATTATCCGCACTTTTTTAGTCTCATTAGTTTTTATAAATGGTATAACTATTAAAAAAACAATAATTTTACCCGTTTTTCCAATAAATATCATTGTTTTCTAATATTCCCCAATCCAAAAGTAGAGATTGCAAAGATAGCACTAGGTTTGTGATTTCTATTTTTGGATTAGGTCAAAGTATCAATGTTCAAATTACCTTAATAGACATAGCAACATCCGATATAATCCCCACTTAAATTGATAGAGACCTTTGCACACATATGAATAATCATCAAAACGCCCTCTTTCATCAATTGGATTGCTTAGTAATGAATTTCGCAAGGATTAAACAATGAATACCCTTCAAAAACTTCGCCAATTACTGGATAGACATACCAAACGCCATTTACTGTGGTTGGTGGTTTTTTCTGTGTTTGTATCAGTCATAGAGGCAATCGGCATTTCAGCGATTATGCCATTTATTGATATTGCCACAAATTTTGAGCATATTCACCAAAAACAATATTATCAATGGGCTTTTGATTTTCTTAACTTTGAACAAGACATTAATTTTGCTATTGTTTTTGGACTGATTTTAATTGGGTTTTATATTTTTAGAGGTGGAGTGAATTTGCTCTACAGTTATGTCATGGCACATTTCACAGAAAATCTTTACGCTCAAACAACAAAAAAATTATTTAAAATTTATTTGGCAATGCCTTATCAAACATTTGCCAGTAAAAATAGCAGTTACTTAACCAAAGCAATTATCACAGAAGCCTCTTTAATGTCTATTGTTATTAAAGGTGTTTTATTGATAATATCCGAGGTTTTTGTGATTGTGTTTATTTATGCGTTAATGCTAGTTGCCAGCTGGAAAATAACACTCATATTCACCCTTATCTTGATTATTAAAATGCTTTTTTTAACGCAAAAGATTTCCAAAAAAGTAAAAATAGCAGGAAAGGTAAGGGCAAAAATCCAAGCACATTTTTATGAAATTATTAACCGTGTTTTTGGCAATTTTAAACAAGTTAAATTACAAAATCAAGACAGGTTGCGGGATATTAAAGATGATTTTTCTACTTCTGTTGATACCTATGCAAAGGCAAATGCCATCTATAATTTTTTGCATGAATTTCCAAGGATATTTTTAGAAACCAGCGGCTTTTCTTTGGTGGTTTTGTTGTTGGTGGTTTTGCTATACTTAAATCAATCCAATGTATCGTATATTCTACCAACACTGAGTTTATTTGTATTGGCATTGTATCGTTTATTGCCATCGGTTAATCGCATTGTATCGGGATATAACGAATTAATGTATCATCACAAATCTATTGATATTATTGATGAAGAGTTAAAGATTGTGCACGAAAATCTACACAATGAACCCATTAAATTTACTCATGGTATTAAATTAACAGATATTAATTTTTCCTATCAAGATAAAAATATTTTATCCGCCATTAATCTAACCATTAACAAAGGTGAAAAAATTGCATTCATCGGTGAAAGTGGCTCAGGAAAAAGCACGCTAGTAGATTTAATTATCGGTTTACTTCGACCCAATAAAGGTGAAATTAAAATTGATGATGTAATAATCAATGAATCTAACTTGCAAAATTGGCGTTCACAAATGGGTTACATTCCTCAGCAAGTGTATTTATTTGACGGCACAATTGCACAAAATGTTTGTTTTGGGCGAAAATTAGACCTAATTCTATTGGAAAAAACTTTAAAACAAGCCAATATTTTTGACTTTTTACAAAGCAAACAAGGCCTTCAAACCTTAGTTGGCGAAGGTGGTATTCAACTCAGTGGCGGACAAAAACAACGCATTGCGATTGCAAGAGCCTTATACGGACAACCAGAAATATTGGTTTTAGATGAAGCCACAAGTGCACTAGACGACAAAACAGAGCAAAAAATTATGGATGAAATTTATAAAATCAGCAAAGACAAAACCTTGATTATTATTGCCCATCGTTTAAGCACAATTCAGGGCTGTGATAAAACTTACGCAATAACAAACGGCGCGTTGAAGCAGAAGCAATGATTAATATTATTTTATGCGGTGGTAGTGGCACTCGGCTTTGGCCGATTAGTCGCACACTGATGCCTAAGCAGTTTGTTAAATTATTTGCAGATAAGTCACTTTTTCAACTGACGGTTGAACGCAATTCTAAAATTTGTGACAGTCAAATGATTGTGTCAAATACAGAACAGTATTTTTTGGCATTGGATCAACTGGCAGAATTGCAACAAACAAATAATCAATACTTGTTAGAACCAATAGCAAGAAACACTGCGCCTGCGATTGCACTGGCTTGTATGGCATTAGTCAATGAAGGTAATGGCGATGAAATGGTATTGGTAACGCCATCAGACCATTTAATCAAAGAGGAAACTGAGTATCAAAGCGTGTTGCAACAAGCACAAAAATTGGCACAAGCAGATAATTTAGTTACTTTTGGTATTACTCCAACTTTTGCAGAAACTGGCTTTGGTTATATTGAAGCTGATGAGTTTGCCGTGCTTGCCTTCCACGAAAAACCCAATTTGCAAACAGCACAACACTATTTAGAAGCGGGTAATTATTATTGGAATAGTGGAATGTTTATGTTTAAGGCGAGTGTATTTTTAGCTGAACTTAAAGCCCATTCTTTGACCACCTACGAAGCCACACAAATCGCCTTTAAAAATGCCAGCAAGGGCGAAATGATAAGGATTAATCACAATGATATGTCCAATATTCCAGAAAACAGTATTGACTATGCAGTGATGGAGAAAAGCGATAAAGTCAAAGTTGTGCCAGCGAATATTGGTTGGAGTGATGTCGGTAGTTTTGATGCTTTGTTTGATGAATTGCCAAAAGATGAAAATAACAACACGCTGAATGAAAATTATATTGCCATAGATTCTAAAAATAATTTGATTTATGGTGAAGAAAGGAAAATTGCCACCATTGACATAGAAGATATTATTGTAGTGGATACTGGCGATGCGTTACTGATTAGCAAAAAAGGCAGTTCGCAAAAGGTTAAACAAGTGGTGGCACAAGTCAAAAAAACCACTGAATTGCACAATATCCACCTAACAGGACATAGACCGTGGGGCACTTATACGGTGTTGGAAGAGGCAGACGGCTATAAAATAAAACGCATTGAAGTCTTGCCAAATAAAAGATTAAGCCTGCAAAGTCATCAGCATAGAAATGAGCATTGGGTGGTGATTAAAGGTAGGGCAGAAGTCATTAATGCTGATAAAACGCTGACTCTATATGAAAATGAAAGCACTTACATCAAAGCAGGCGATAAACACAGGCTATCAAATCCTGCCGATGAAGATTTAGTTATTATTGAAGTGCAGGTAGGCAGTTATATGGGTGAAGACGATATAAAAAGATTTGACGATGTTTATGGTAGGGATTGAGTATTGGCTGATAATGTTGTATAATTGGCAAAAGACAATAAAGGAGATATGATGACAGCATCAATCGGCGTTAGAGAACTGGTAAGAAATTCAAATATCTTACAAGGCTACGACTATTTAGATTTAGAAGATAAAAAAACACATCAATACAAAGGGTTGTTAGTTTCTCCTGAGTTTGCTGGTGAGATTAAGAAAATTTTAGAGCAAAAAATAGCAACTAAGAAGCAACAAGAATTGGATGAAATTATGCAATTTTCAGGCAGTTGCCATATGCCAAAAGAATGTTTGGAAATGACTTCAAAAGAGTTAAAAGCGTATCACGCAGTTAATAAATATGGCGAAAAGTAGAATTTATTTAGATACTAATATTGTTGTTGACTTTTTAATCAGTGATAGAAAAACACATTTAGCGGCAGTATCGCTATTTCAAACACTGGATGCGTATGAAGTTTTTATTAGTGAAGACATGCTAACTACCCTTTTTTATCTTGATAGAAACAAAACTCAAGTGTTGAGTTTTTTTAAAAAAATTGTTATCAAGAAGTGGCATGTATCTGCTTTTGGCACAGAAGTTATTCATAATGCTATTGATTTATCCCTTGAAAATAATCTGGATTTTGAAGATGTTTTACAATGTCTTTGTGCTAAAGCAAATCATTGTGATTATTTAATCACAAACGACAAGGTTTTTTATAATTGTGGCTTAACAATTGTATCAACCGATGAATTTTTACAACAACAAAAAAAATTATGAAAAAAGCATTTATAACAGGTATCACAGGGCAAGATGGCTCATATTTAGCAGAGTTATTATTAGAAAAAGGCTACGAAGTTCACGCAATTTTACGCAGGGCTTCGGTATTCACCACGCAACGCATTGAACATATTTTTAACCATAAAAACATACACACCTATCATGGGGATTTAACCGATTCAAGTAATCTACACAGATTACTAATGAACATCAGACCCGATGAAGTATATAACCTTGGTGCTCAATCCCATGTGGCTGTTTCTTTTGAAGTGCCTGAATATACCGCTGATGTGGTTGGATTGGGTGCCATTAGGTTATTAGACGCAGTGCGTGATTTGGGCGATAGTTGTAAATATTATCAAGCATCAACCTCAGAATTATTTGGCGGCATCCCTGGCACAGAACCACAAAGTGAAACCACGCCTTTTTATCCAAAATCCCCTTACGGTGCTGCCAAACTTTATGCTTATTGGGTAACAGTCAATTACCGAGAATCGTATAATTTATTTGCTTGTAATGGTATTTTATTCAATCACGAAAGCCCAAGACGAGGTGAAACTTTTGTAACCAAAAAAATCACCCAAGCCGTTGCCAAAATCCACCAAGGCAAACAAAAAATATTAACACTTGGCAATATGGATGCCAAACGCGACTGGGGACATGCCAAAGATTTTGTCTATGCACAATGGCTAATGTTACAACAAGACAAACCACAAGATTTTGTCATTGCCACTGGCGAAACTCACACCGTTAGAGAGTTTGTAGAAGTTGCTTTTAAAGAAGTGGGCATTGACATTAAATGGCAAGGCACCGGTATAGATGAAAAAGGCATTAACAGCAAAACAGGCGTCGTTTTAGTAGAAATTAATGAAAAATACTTCCGCCCTGCCGAAGTTGAGTTGTTATTAGGCGACCCATCAAAAGCCGAAAAAGAACTGGGCTGGGAAAGACAAGTATCGTTTCAAGAATTGGTATCGGGTATGGTGAAATATGACCTTGAAAACGATGATTTTGGCGGTCAAGAATAACTTGGATAAACATTCAAAAATTTATATTGCAGGACATCGTGGCTTGGTTGGTTCGGCTATTATTCGGCAACTTAAAGCAAATGGCTTTACCAATCTACTGACGCAAACGCATCAAGAACTGGACTTAATTAATCAAGCAGCAGTGCAAACATTTTTCAAGCAAGAAAAACCCGATTATGTGATTTTAGCCGCAGCAAAAGTAGGCGGTATTCATGCAAATAACACCTATCCAGCCGACTTCATTTATCAAAATATGATGATAGAAGCAAATATCATTAACTCAGCTTACGAGCATAAAGTTAAGCGTTTACTATTTTTAGGCAGTACTTGCATTTACCCTAAGGCAGTCGAACAACCAATGCGTGAAGACGCCCTACTCACCGATGTATTAGAGCCAACTAATGAGCCATATGCTTTGGCAAAGATAGCGGGCATTAAACTCTGTGAGTCTTACAACAGGCAACACGGCACAGATTTCCGCTCAGTAATGCCAACCAATTTATACGGCATTAACGACAATTTCCACCCAGAAAATTCCCATGTTATCCCCGCCTTAATGCGTAGATTCCACGAAGCAAAAATCAATAACGATGCCGAAGTGTCGGTATGGGGCAGTGGCAATGCAATGCGTGAATTTTTATATGTTGATGATATGGCACAAGCATCTCTATTTGTCTTAAATCTTGACGAAAAAACTTACCAAGCCAACACCAAGCCAATGCTATCTCACATCAATGTCGGCACAGGCGTAGATGTTACCATCCGGGAAATGGCAGCAACGATGAAGCAAGTAATTGGCTTTAAAGGCAAACTCACTTTTGATACAACAAAACCAGACGGCGCACCAAGGAAATTGATAGAAGTATCACGCTTGTCTAAGATGGGCTGGACATACAGTATAGATTTAAAAAATGGATTGGAAAAGACTTATCAATGGTATTTAGAACAAGGTAACAAATGAATATAACTGTCAATATTAGAGACGGACTTGGCAATCAAATATTTCAATATACCTTTGCTTATGGCGTGTCTAAAAAAATCAATCAGCCATTTAAACTTGATATGAGTGACTTTGACACCTATGGGGATTTACACCAAGCGTACTGGAATCGGCATCAATTAAATGTATTGAAAACCCTTTTTAAGAGCAATACTTATTTTATGAGTTGTCACCCTTTAATGATTGGATAAAATTATGAATAAAGATCCTTTAATTTCGGTTATTATGCCAGCATATAATGTAGAAAAATTTATTGGCGAAGCTGTTGAAAGTATTTTAGTTCAAACGCTTTCAGATTTTGAGTTCATTATTATTAATGACGGCTCTACCGATAAAACTTTACAAATTATTGAGGATTATGCTAGGAGAGATGACAGAATTATAGTAATTAGCCGTAAAAATAAAGGTATTGTTGATAGCAGAAATGAAGGCATACAAAAGGCTAGGGGCGAGTATATAGCAAAAATGGATGCAGATGATATTAGTTCTCCAGAAAGGTTTGAACGGCAAATTAAATTTTTAAAGGATAACGATTTAGATATTTGTGGTTCTGCTATTAGACGGTTTTCCAATAAGAGAGATTTAAGGGTGCAATATTATCCAAATAACGATCAAGATATTAAATTTTTGTTACTATTTATAAATTCATTTGCACATTCAACGGTAATGATTAAAAGTTGTGTTTTTCAAGAGTTATCTTATAGATCTGATATGCATAAAGATCATGTTGCTCACACTCAAGACTATCGACTTTGGGTCGATATGGCATTGAAAAACTTCAAAATGGGTAACATGAATCAAGTGCTATTGAGATATAGAGTACATGATAATCAAGTATCAACAATATGGGATTCAGATCAAGTTGTGATTGATATTGGTTTTTCTTACTTGTCTCAATTAGAAGGTGGAGAAGATATAGCACACTATTTTTCACTTTTCTTAAAAGATTCGAGCACCTCTGTTTGGAATCAATTATGTAATCATCTGATGATTTATAAAAAACAACACAAGATTAATGATGTATATTTTGTAGAGGTCTTGCGTCATATTTTAAGAGATGCATCTAAAACCAATCCCATTCATTTTTTGATTTACAAAAAATGGACTCGATATGCTGAAAAAGACTTTATGGGGGATGTGTACATGTTGATTCAATGCCTATTATTTCTGAATAAAAAATCAAAATTGTACCAATTTCTGAAGCAACTTTATTTAAAATTATGAAAATATGTTTTTTAGCAACCTCTAACTCTATTCATAGTTACAAATGGATTGGTTATTTTAACAAGTTGGGTTATGAGATAACTTGGATTTCAATTGATAAAAGACTTTACGATATACCTGATGGGGTTCGTTACATTGAAATTCAGTCTAAATATAAGTTAATTACCCTACTAAGGTCTATTTTTATTATGAGTAAGTTGTCAGTTGATTTCGTTCATGTGCATTATTTAGGTTTTTATGGATTGATTTCTTTATTTACCAACAAAAAACTTATTGCAACGGCTTGGGGGTCGGATATTTTGATTAATCAGCACAATTTATTTAAAAAAATATTACTCAAGAGGATACTTAAAAAATCTCAAATTATTACTTATGATGGTTATAATGCTGAGAAGTCATTGATTGAGTTAGGTGCAAGTAAAGGAAAAATACATTCCATTAACTTTGGTATTGATTCCAAAAAGTTTTCCAAAAAAATAGGTAATTGTAGAATTAAGCAAGAAATTGGCTTTACTAATAATTTAACAATTATTTCCACTAGGGGGTTTGAAGATATTTATGATGTCCAGACTTTGATTAAGGCAATGCCTATTATTTTGAGTAATATTGCAGAAGTTAGACTTGTGTTAGTTGGTAGGGGCTCAACTCAAAAAGTGTTAGAGCAATTAGTGGAGCAATTAAAATTAAAAAGTGCTGTTGCCTTTGTGGGTTTGGTATCAAATGATAATTTGCCTAATTTATTATCGAATATGGATATTTATGTTTCAACCTCTTTATCTGATTCAGGACTTGCTTGTAGTACTGCTGAGGCAATGGCTTGTGAAACACCAGTTGTTGTTAGTGATTCTGCTGAAAATGATAAATGGATTGACAAACAAAATGGCTTTTTATTTCCTGTTAAAAATTACAAGAAACTGGCAGATATTTTGATTAAATTACTACAAGATGAACACTTGCGAAAATTAATAGGCAGGGCGGGTAGAGATATTATTGTTAAAAATAATGATTATGAAGATGGCATGAGTAGAATGAATAAACTTTATAAAGATCTAAGAGATGATTAAAACAACCAAAATAGGTGTTGTCGGATTGGGCTATGTTGGTATGTCTAACGCCATACTGTTGTCTCAGCATAACGAGGTAATCGCCCTTGATATTGATTCTGCAAAAATCGAACAACTTAACAATAAGATATCCCCAATCGCAGATACTGCAATTGAGGATTTTCTGGCAAATAAGAACCTTAACTTTAAAGCAACACTTGATAAAAAAATTGCTTATAAAGACGCGGATTTTATCATTATTGCCACACCGACCGATTACGATACTAAAGTTAATTACTTTAACACCTCATCTGTAGAGTCGGTTATTGAAGAGGTGATTGGTATCAATCCAAAAGCGATAATAGTGATTAAATCAACCGTTCCTGTTGGTTACACACAAAGTGTTAAGGTTAAGTTTAATCATGATAACATTTTATTTTCACCAGAATTTCTGCGAGAAGGGTCGGCATTGCATGACAATCTTTACCCATCGCGTATTATTGTTGGTGAGCAGTCAGATAGAGCACAGCAATTTGCCAATCTTTTAGCGGCAGGTGCGATTAAAAAAGAGATAGAGATTTTATTAACAGATTCCACTGAAGCAGAAGCCGTCAAACTTTTTAGCAATACTTATCTTGCTATGAGAGTGTCGTATTTTAATGAATTGGACTCTTATGCAGAAGCACACGGACTTAATTCAAAACAAATTATTCAAGGTGTGGGCTTAGACCCAAGAATTGGCAATCATTACAACAACCCGTCATTTGGTTATGGTGGTTATTGCCTACCTAAAGATACCAAGCAACTCAAAGCCAATTATCAAGATGTGCCCAATAGTCTGATTAGTGCAATTGTTGAAAGTAACACCACTAGAAAAGATTTTATTGCCGACAGTATTTTGGCAAAAAATCCAAAAGTAGTTGGTGTTTATCGACTGGTAATGAAAAGTAACAGTGATAATTTTAGATCTTCAAGCATTCAAGGTATTATGAAGCGTATTAAAGCCAAAGGTATTGAAGTTGTGGTGTATGAGCCTGCACTTGAAGAAGAGGAATTTTTCCATTCTCAAGTAATTAAAGATTTGAATAAGTTTAAAGACATGAGTGATGTTATTGTTACTAATAGAATGGTTGACGGGTTGGATGATGTTGTAAGCAAAGTATATACAAGGGATTTGTTTGGGGGAGATTAAAGAGCGTTGAGAGACATTAACACACTCGTTCTATTTTCAAATTAGAGAATAGCATTTTTGTAAAATACCAATCTATACTTATGTAAAATACAAACATATGAGTAGCAATAAAATTGAAAAATTACCCCGATTTTTAGAGCAAACCATTCAAGAGGTGGGTGAAATTTCGCCTTGTGTTTTTATTGCAGGGGGCGAGGCAGATTGGTAAATCAACCTTGGCAATGAAATTAGTCAATAACTATGTTTTGTTGGATGATATTGGTATTCGTGAAGCCATTGAAGGCAATGCAATCGCATTTGTTCAAACGCAAAATAAACCCGTTTGTTTTAATGAAATTCAGAAAATGCCTTCTTTGTTAGAGGCGATAAAAATCAACATTGACACTCAAAGAAACAATGGGGATTTTTTATTAATAGGGTCAGCCGATGTCTTGGATATTAAAGGTGTGGGTGATACATAACCCCAATCCAAAAGTAGAGATTGCAAAGATAGTGCTGTCCCTTGCTCTGTCTGTGTTTGCAAAAAATATTAGTCCCACCCATAGGTTCGGCGGCTATTTTTTGTAAATGCAGACAGAGCAAGGGGTGGTGCTAGGTTTGTACCCCTCAAGGGGGCATTAAAAAGAATGATTTCTATTTTTGGATTGGGGTAAACAAATTCAACCCGCTGTTAATGGATTGAGCCTATTGTAATTTTCATTAATAATTCATATGCCCACACTGTATAATTAATCTTTTTTTAGTTAAACAGGATATAACAATGAAGAATGCTTTTTATGCACAATCTGGTGGTGTAACAGCCGTAATTAATGCTTCGGCTTGTGGTGTGATTGAAACAGCACGCAAATTTCCAGACAAAATCGGCACGGTTTATGCAGGTCAAAATGGCATCATTGGTGCGTTGATGGAGAACTTAATTGATACCTCTAAAGAGTCTGATGCAGATATTTCTGCGTTGAAGCATACACCTTCTGGCGGTTTTGGTTCTTGTCGTTATAAGATGAAGTCTTTAGAGGCTAATAAGGCAGAATATGAAAGACTCATTGAAGTATTTAAAGCACACGACATTGGTTATTTTTTCTACAACGGTGGGGGTGATTCGGCTGATACTTGTTTGAAAGTTTCACAATTATCTGAGTCTATGGGTTACCCAATCCAAGCCATTCATGTACCTAAAACGGTTGATAACGATTTGCCAGTAACGGACAATTGCCCAGGTTTTGGTTCGGTGGCAAAATACATCGCAGTTTCTACGATGGAAGCCAGTTTTGATGTAGCGTCAATGGCTGCTACCTCAACTAAAATTTTCGTTTTAGAAGTTATGGGTCGTCATGCAGGTTGGATTGCAGCGGCAGGTGGCTTGGTTGATGATTCAATTCCAGTGGTGATTTTATTCCCAGAAATTGAATTTGACGAAAAGGCATTCCTTGCCAAAGTTGATGCTAATGTTAAAGAATTCGGCTATTGCACAATCGTAGTATCTGAAGGCACACAATGGCCAGATGGTCGTTTCCTTGCCGAGCAAGGCACGCGCGATGACTTCGGTCATGCACAATTGGGTGGTGCAGCACCTGTTGTTGCCAACTTAATTAAAGACGCTTTGGGCTACAAATACCATTGGGCTGTTGCAGATTACTTGCAACGCGCAGCGCGTCATTTGGCATCTAAATCTGATGTAGAGCAAGCATACGCATTAGGCGAAGCGGCGGTTAACTTGGCAATGGAAGGCAAAAACTCTGTAATGCCTGCTATTATCCGCACCTCAAACAACCCCTATACTTGGGAAATTGGCATGGGTGAGTTGAAAGACATCGCTAATGTTGAGAAAATGATGCCAATGGATTACATTACTAAAGATGGTTTTGGTATTACTGATGCCTGTCGTCAGTATTTACAACCACTAATTGAGGGTGAAGACTATCCTCCGTATAAAAATGGTTTGCCAGACTATGTGGTAATGAAAAAAGCAATGGTTGCAAAAAAATTACCGTCATTTGAAGTTTAATCTCAGTTTTTCTAATAAAATTTTATGTTAACACACAAAAAATTATTTAATGAAGTGATAGAAAAGTTTCACGGGGAGTATCCAACGCCTGTTGTCGCTATCGCAGAGAAATTGGGAATCAGTGTCGTTGAGAAAGATTTTGACAATACTGATTTTTATGGAGAAATTAGTAAAGATGACGATAATAAATATACCATATCGATTAATTCAAAATCTGATGCGCCAAGAATAAGAAATACGGTTGCCCATGAAATTGGTCATTTTGTCAAACATGAAGATTTTTTTCAAAAACATAATGTTATTTCCGATGTCAAGTTAAACTTCAAAAAAGGTGGTTATACTGAACTTGAATTAATTCAGGAAGACGAGGCTAATGAATTTGCTATTGAACTGTTAGTGCCAAAAAAACAAGCATTTAAAATGCTGACAGAGGGAAAAACAATTCAGGAAATAGCACATACCTTTATTGTTCCAGAAGCGACAGTTATATTAAGCATCGGATGGGATGTTGGTCTTGCTAACTGGGAGGACTAAACTTGTCTAGTGTTAAGCTTAGCGATGCTAAATTAAAGGAAGGTAGTCGTAAAGTGCAAGAGGCAGAGGAAGCTCAAAAAGTCTTAAAGATTAACCGTTCAACTGATTCAGATTCTGAAATGCATAGACTTAAGATGATGTCTATTCGGTTTATTTTAGTTGTCTTAGCACTCGTTATTATTCTTGCGTTAACATACTATGTTTCTATCTTAAATTCATCTGCTGTCAATGCAATGGGATTTTCTATTATTGGTGCCGTAGTTGGCGCTTTAATCAGTTACTTACTAACTAAAACTAAAAAATTATGATTGGTCCAAGAGAAATTAACACCCCCTTCCGCCCCATCCCATTGGATGTGCCTGAAGGAATGAAACCGAATGAGTTTTTTAACTCACCGGAAAATTTAGCTGATTTAGCTGACAATAACGGTCTGCTCACCAATGATGAGGATTTATTGCTTTATAGAAAAGCCTTAGGACATTCAAACGAGTTTGATTGCTCTATCATTTATAACACATCGCAAAAAATTCTAAACCCACTAGGCAGACCCGTTAGACGCACCCAAGTGCCTGACAATGTCAAAAATGTTTGGAATCGTATGAACCAAATCATCATCGGCTTTATGTTGGAACAATATCCCGACCCAGCCAAACATCTTATTTTGGCTGGTGAGGCATCGCTGGATTCTACTTGGCCAATCACTTCACCGGGTGTGCCGAGTATTCGTATGTTGCACAACCATTTTATTGTATTTGACAAGCAACAACTCAAAGACGCTAAATTAACCGATGTCAACAACCCTAACTTAACCGACGGTGGGCAACATTCCGTCTTTGCAGCCTATATGAAAGATGTGTATGTGGAATTTTTATCCTCACTAGACCTTGAAATCCTCAAGCCTGTGGTCGGAGAATCGTCCAGTCTCGCACTCACTGGCTATCCACAAGGGTTAACCAGTTGGGAAATACAGGGCGGTATCGAGAGTTTAAAAAACATCGATTTTTGGCATGAATACGACCAAATCCTTAAAGGTTTTCTAGATTTTTACCGCACCTTTTTTGCACAAGTGTCTAGCAGAAACTCAGGCGTGCCAAAAAACGCTTACTTTGCTAAAGAAATCGAAAAAACATTATTGTTTAATAATGGTTTTTTATCTGCCGCTAAGCAAGTGCGTGACAAATGTTTAAGTGATGCTAAATACGCCTCAGATATCCGCTGGCAACCCGCCTTTAAACAACTTATCTATCGTGATGATCAAGATCGACTGATTGTTACCATCTCGCAAAATTCAATTGGCAATGCCATCACTGAATTATTAGGCGTTGTTGTCAAGCGTGTGCCTGATGCAGAGGCTTATGAGCAAGCTGAGCCTGCATTGATTGAGAAGTTACTTAAAGTCCGTGCAAGATTGATTGAAGCCGATTTGGGTCATGGTATTAAAACTAAACATTGGAATAAATAAAGAGAATGCAATCCTAAAAAGTAAAAAAAGGGTGTTTTTGCACCCCTTGTTTTTATACAATTAATTATTTGAGACCTTGG
>FPHZ01000189.1_pt1 | contig 13510 bp, 5 predicted proteins | sample 1057321 | NCBI WGS metagenome assembly FPHZ01 (sample SAMEA4473301, study PRJEB15554) | hydrothermal vent metagenome | biome: marine basaltic hydrothermal vent biome; feature: marine hydrothermal vent; material: water | place: Pacific Ocean | collected 2011-06-14/2011-07-23 | depth 1705 m
ATCAAGGATACTTATTGCTATCCTTGATTTTTTAAGCCCTTTAAAACGGACAATAATTCGTGCTTTTAGTGTCATTAGTTTTTATAAATGGTATAACAACTCACCCAAATCACTTGAAGTAAAAGTATCCTTGTCCTTGTAAGCAGGCACCCCATAATCTAAACTTCTCACAATATGGGATATGGTCAAATCAAAGCCCAATCCAAATACCCCCATACCTGCACCCGAATGATAAGACAGGTGTAAAGCGGGGCCTACGCCTCTTGCGCTTGGCATAGCCAGCGGAATGCCAAATGAACCCTCTCCTTGATTACCCACTTCGTAACCTCCCGTTCTGGCATTAAAGGAGCCGCCACTTTTAGGAATGGATAATTTTGGTAGTGTTATTGAATCCACGCTACTTCGTGGGTTGTGCACAACACAAGGACATCATCTCAATTTTCAATAGCTTATCAGGATTAATAAAGCCATCTTTGAGTATGCCTTTAAGATCACTATCCTGAATCGCTTTTAAATCAAACAATAACACCCAACTGCCATTAATTGTATCTGTGTTGGCATTTTTTTCTAACTTTAATTCAGTCGCCCAACCAACACCTGAAACTTTAGAACCTGTGAACTCATCTTTTATTTCACACCAGTCTTTAATGATCACACCTTTTGCATCGCCTTTCGATATTTCACCAGTCATATCAACATTAACAGGGGGTTTTTTGCCAATACTAAGGGACAACACTTTCGTTTTTATGGCACCAATTTGAATATCATCACTGGTAATCATTCTAAAAATAACTTTATCCAACTTCACAACATTAAAATATTGCAATGTCTTAATGTTAAAATCAAATTTAAGTTGCTGCTGGTCAGCACTAGAGTGGTCTTGCATAAAAGCCTCCCAATTACTTAAAAAACTTCGACTCAAATCATGATACAGTGCCGTTGGATAAGTTGCGCTGTCTCCCAACGCAGTATTCACTGATTTGGCAAAATCCGAATCGCCAGCAATGGCGGTATAACGCAAATGGATAATAACATCAGAAATGCTGTCATAATCAATATTATTATTGTCCTTAGGCATAGAAAGCGACCATGATGAAACTGCACCTGTATTTTCAAACGGTAAATACAATTCATCTTTAAAATCAAGCTGAAACACACCAGCGTCTTCAATCCCTTTCGAAATAGCGATTTGTTGATTACTACGCCAATCAGAACGAATATTATCGTCTTTACCTCCCTGCTGATTTAATAAGTATTTAACGGCGTTAATATCAGGTGTCAATACAATAGAATTATTGGATTGCATCAAAGTTGCATGCAAATTTTGATAAGGTCCAATAATTGCTGGAATACTGATAGAAATACTCTTAATTTGACGCTGATAATGACCAGGAAAATCATGGCTAAATAATTTTTCAGTGAGTGTAAAGTTACAAGCGCCATCATTTCGAAAATTAGTCAATGCTTGTGGGGCAAACTCACTTAAAGAAATAGTTTTTTCTATTTCCAGCTTTCTGTCACTTAAATAAGTTTTATAAGATTGTTCCATTGTCATCAAACTGCTCAATAAACTTTCTCCAGCTAACAACCCTCTATGGGCAGAATCCCAATAAATAATATCGATAAATACTTGCTCACTGTTTAACTCAAATTGATAGGCTTTTTGTGCCAATACTGCGGTTTCTAATGCCAATTGATACTGTTGATGATACAAGGCAGACACACGGCCTGATAGCCATTGATAAAGCGCCTTATTAGAGAATTTATTATGTAAATAATCAGCGTTGGCTTGGTTTTGCTGGATTTGCACCTCGTGATTGTTTAAATCTTGTTGCGCTGTTTTAATCCTAACTTTGCTTGCCAAAATTTGGTTGTCAATTTCTTGCATTTGGTCCTCTGCTTGTGCCGAAGAGAAAATCCATTCTTGCTTACGCCTATCGTAACCACCACTCGTTAGTGCCTCTTGTGCGTCAACAGAGTAAGCATTTGAAGCGGTTGATAGCCCTTGAGCAGTAGCCGATAATACGCCACCAACTTGAATACCGCCATAAGTCATAGCAAAAGGTGAACCCGCCTGAGGGATGCCGAAAGCAGCTGAAGCGGCGGCGGAAACGACACCAGAAGTAATATTCAGTACTGAGGAGTCGCTTATTGAATCTTGAGCTGATTTTTCATAACTAGATATATCTACTTTAATTAAGTCATCGTAATACTGCTTCCTATCTTGGGCAGATTTTAAGTTACTATTCAACCCATTTAAGACATTTTGTTCTTGTTCGATACTGTCTTGTTTGAGGTTGCTAACTAAATTTAACATCACACTTTCTTGCGTGGTATGCAACAAAAACAAATCTTCTGCGCTGTATTTTTCTAGATTACCCTCTAAAAGCCTACCTAATGAAATCACATTATCAATACATTGTTTGGCCAGTTGCACAATAGAAGCAAAACGATAGATGGGCGTATTGCCATCATGTGATCCAGTATGTAGTGCATTCCCACCTGATTCCGTCGCTCTAATCAATTCCAGTGGATTAATCGGTGGTGCAAACAGGGCTAAGTTTTGAAAATTACCCTCAATATCCAAGCTATTATGGATTTTATGCAACCGATCTTCAACTGTATTCCAACGCATCATCAATTGATCGTTTTCAGGTATGCAAAAATAACTGGGAAAATCATTAAACGGCTGATTTATTGCCTTTGTTATCGGCATATTCTTAAAGTCAAAATGATTTTCCATATCCACTAAAAATTCTGGAATAGCACTTGCCTTGCCTTGGTAATGAGCTAATATACCTTCAAAATTGGTGGGTTTTTGCTGATGTTTGGCACCCAAATCTTCGGGTTTGACTCCTAATAAATCATAAGCATACAAATACAGCATCGTTGCCTCATTAATTGATTCGCGAGTATCGACAGTAAATAAGTTATCGCCCCATTGAATCAAAATATCAACATACAATATTAGCACATATTTTTCAAATGCACCAATCCTAAGTTGAGCAATAGCAAAAGGGTCAAAGGGGTCACTTTCATACTGATGAATAGCAGGATTGCCATTTGTTAATAATTGCTTTATGGTTTGCAGAGTGTGATTACGAAAAGGTTGAAAATTCCAATAATGATTAATTGGGTTGATTAAATGATAATTACTCAATATATCTCTTATAATTTGAGTCTGCACAACATTTAATTTTAAGAAGCTTAGGTCTTCATTGCCTTTGTAATTTTTATTAACATTACCATCATTATCGACATAAGGATTGTCATCTAATTTTGTATCTTGTAATGTCTTAAGGGCATTAGCCGATGTTGTTACATCAATTTGCTTTGGTGCTTGAGTGGAAAAGGTGGTTGGCGTTAAATGCTTGCGTTTTTTTGAGGGATTAAAAATATATTTAAGCCAATTAATTGCCTCTTCAAATTTGTTTTGATAACTTAGATTTTTAGCAATTAAAATCGGTGCATGGAAAAATAATTCCCAATAGTATTGAGCATAAGGACCTTGCACAAAATCAATTTGATCGTCTTTTAAGAGATCGGGCAATATTGTGCCTTTAGGTAAGATTAAATCGGTAATTACCCCGCCTTCAGTAATTGGAATCTGTTGATTTTCTAATGACAATACCTGACTTATATCCGCCACTTCTAGTTGTTTTTGTAGTCGTGCAAAGGCAACTGTACCCATACGAATTATATTATAGTCCATGTCTTTACAATTATTTAGACTGAAGTCAACATCAATTAACATCGATTGATAAGATTTGTTGAATATTTTAATGGTCGGATTACAATTAATAATTTGGTCAAATATACCTTTGCACTCCCTTTCTGTGAATTTTGTATCCTTCATTTTAGAAAGTAAGATTTTTTTAAACGCCTGATAACCTTTATCAGCAATGATTGCGTAACTAAGGCGGTCATTCCCATCTATTAAAATCTTTGCATCTGTTTTCAAAGCTTTATAAATAGCAGTAGAAACTGTCTTTCTATCCACCATGTTTTTCCTGTCTAACAAAGATTCAATAAAAAAATTGTTATACACAAAAGGGGCAGCAAGCATAATATTGAACACCTTGTAAACTGCTGGTACATCCATTAGACCCAGATTACTAAAATAGCTTATTAAGTCACCCCAGTTCTGGTCACGCATATCGCCTACGAATTTCTCTGTGTCTACAAAAAAATTAGATACACTATCAATAAGAAGTTGAAAAGAACTCTTAAAACCAATATGCCCCTCAGAAACAGATAGTGAAAAAATATAGCCATCGTTGGCAAGAGTGCTAAATATTTTCCTTGACAATGCTTGGTCTATACCATTCATCACAAAAGAATCCCTATTCAATAGAGATGCACCATAAAATAATCTTGGAGAAATAATGCCAGATTGTTTTCCTTGTTTTGCCTGTAAGTTTAAAAATAAAGAATTGTCTTTATTTTCATACAAGAAAGCACCTGATTTATTTTTTACAGCAAATTGATTGCTGTATTCTATATCAATATCAGCAAATAACATCAACGCTCTATTGTTTTCACCTGTCATTAATAATTGGTCAGCGGCCTTAAACACTTCATCAGTAACAGTCGTTTTTCCAGTTTCATCCATTATTTTCGATATTTGATCACGCTTGACATTGTCGTTAGCTAAAAGAGAATACTGGATGGTTGCATAATAACTAGAATTCGCTTGCTCTATATAACCTCTTTGGGTTGCCCTTTGGATAAATGTGGTAAGATTTATTATGATGGGATTCTTAGCTAATGATTCTGCCAATGCAAAAAATTCTAACACCGTAAGTTTTGCATTTTGCGAATCATCACCAAACTGAAAATTGTTATATATATTACCCGCTAAATTAGCATATAACGACCTATTATAAGTATTATTATCAAGAACAAATCTTTTGTCATCGCCATTCAAAAAGGAAGATAGTAAAGGAGTACTAGAAACACAATAACCCGCTTTTACTTCTTTTTGTTCCAAGTATTGATTAAATACTCTAATATTAATATAAGGTATATGAGAATCAACAGATGGCACACCAATACGCTTTTCTAGCAAATCAAATAAACGCATCTGAAAATCCTCCAAGATATCAATACTTTCTACATATAATTCCTGTGGAGCCTTAATAGAACTATCTACCACCTTATTAACAAAGGGACCATAATATAAAACAATATTGTCGCCCATACTATTAACATAAACAGTATTCCATTCGTCAGAATCCATATTTGTAAACAAACCTGAAAATAACAAATAAGAATCGTCACTTGTTTCAAACTTATTTTGACTTATGCTCTGCTTGTCATCAACATAGATAACTTCTTCATCTGTTAATATTTGTGCTACCTCCCAAGAACTGTCTTCTTTAAGAAAGGAATACTTAATCGTAGCCTTGTAAACATCTAAATTATTCGTTTTGACATCAGCTGTGCCATTCGCATCATTCTTATCTGTGCTTGATGAAACATTAGAATAGTTAACTTTTTTAATTTCCACCCAAAACAACATTAATTTACCAAAGCAATAAATAGGGGTAATATTCTTACTGTTGTTAATATTAACACCTACCTTATTCCACAACGACCAAACGCCTTTATTTTGAAAATCAAAATTATCATTAAGTGGGTAAGTGTAAGTGCAATAATAATATTGTGGTGGATGCATTTTACTAACGGCAAAGAAATAATAAACTGCCTGCTTATCATTTGTTTCAGTGTAATAACTAGATAAGTAATGCAAATCTGCAACTTGTTTAAAGCCTTGAAAATATTTTTTAAATGCCACTTGCACAGATTCTGTTGTAATCTCGTTTTGCAGCAAAGTTTGAGAAAAGTCTTGAAATTCCTTAGACTGGTTTTTCCTTAAACTGGGCTCTAAATAATTTTCTGGGTAAAGGTAAATCTCTCTATTGGCCTCCCAAACACGATAATTACTAATCCATTGCCACCACACTTCTTCTATTTCAATCTGACTTATATATTGCTCAATGTCAAGTTTTACGCGTTGCAAATAAAGCTGTGCGGCGTTAATTGCTTCTTTAATATAGGAAGTTGTAATTTTTGCTGAAACATTAACATCGGTGAGTAAGAATTCAGACAAATTTCTTAAATAGAGGATATCGGGATAAGTTTTCTCCAAAACCCAAGTGGCAATTACTGCTGTAACATCACGCTTTTTTTCTAAAACTCCACCCAATATAGTTTGCTCTATCACTTGAAAATTACTAGGTGTGTAGCATGATTTTAACTGTGCAAGGAGCAGTTTTTCTGCTTCTTGCATATCTGTATTCTTGCCACTACTATCATTTATTACGGTTTTGTCAGCAAATGAAAACAACATATTGACATCATTGCCAAGATTACTGGTTAACGAAAAAATATTATTAACCAGAACTATAAAAGCAGCAGTATGTACACGGTATTGTGAATAACGCGCCGATATTGTCCGAACCTGCCCAATGTCCCAATTGGTGATGTGATGTAATAACTTATTCGTTTCGTAAGAATTGACAGTAAACTGTTGCACATCAGTAACAAAATCATCTTTATTTTTAAAAGTAACGCATAAATGCATATCTTTAGTTGATTTGGTCGTTGATGTATAAAAAAGAACATTATTTTTAAGATAATTAACAGTATCGCCTTGCCTTTCAACCGACAATACATCATTAGTTGTGTACTTGCCAAATGTGGATTCTTTGGTCTTTCCTTGCTCCATAACAAAGAGTTCTCCATCGTTTGTAGATATTGCATAATTGATAATATCATATTGCATACTTGCAAGAGACGCAGCAAGACCAAATATAACTTGGTTGTTGACTTGCCCCATTTTAAGAGAAACCCCTCCCCCTTTAACAATACTTGATGAAAAAACAATACTTTTAGACCAGCCATCACTTTCTGCAGTATTTGTTATGGTGTTGGTATCGGTAATTTTATACCCCACACCTTTATCAAACTTTGGCACAAAGGGAGTTACTTCTCCTATATAGCGAATAAAATCATTCTCAGTATCGTTAAATTGGTTTTGCAAATGTTTAAAAGCAGTTAAACTCTGCAATTGCACTAAATCAATACCGACTCTTGTACCATTCGCAGGAAATTGTTCAAAACCATATGACTCAGGATATTGATTAATACTAGATAACAAAACTGGTGTGTTGATTTGTAAAAATTTATTAAGCGTTAAAAGGCGTGAAAATTTAACAATAGGTAATTGAGCATCTTCAGGACTATCGGATGTTAAAAAACCAAGCACCCAATCTGTAGAATTCATATCAAACAATGCTTTCATTACTTCTTGTGGCGCATTAAGAAAATCAGCAACTGTATTAACAAGCTTTATTATAGTTTTGCTGGTTACTTTACCATCAACCAATGGCGTTAATGCCCTAGTAGATTTTAACCATTGAGGGAAATCTTTAACAGAAAAACCCAAATCAACATAACGACTAATATTGCCATTAACAATATAATCCACCTTAAAAGCATTGGTATTATATTTTTTCATCCACACCACAATATTGACTAGCCATGTTAAACGATTAACTGGATTAACCCATGTGTTCGTGTGCACCTGAACTTCAGTTAGATTTTCATTGATAAGCACAAATTCAGCAACAGTAATATTCAACCAATTTGTCATTGAACTATAAGAATATAACAACGATAAATTCTCAACATTCAATGCCAGTGGCCTATCAAAAAGATTAAGCACCTTCAGTATATACTTGCCTAATGCCAATAAATCTGCTTTTCCCAACCCTAATTGACTTAATATATTAGCCACTGACAATGGTATATCTTTATTAGACACGTCCCATTCTTGCGCCGTGTCTTTATAAAAATCAGGGTTACCTTTGTAGGTGGGATGGTATGGGTTGTCATTGGTAGCCCCATTAAAGATAATATCAAAAGGGGCTTCAGATATAGCATTAGAACCAATACCATAAGTTTTTATAATACCCAAACTGTTTAATATCTCAGTAACAGGTTGTTGTAATAAATCAGCCAATTCATAAATTTTCCCCACAACATCAAGTTTGTCATCACCCAAGGCATCAATACGCCCATTTCCCTTTATACCACTATCATAAGGTGCTATACCAGCAAGTAAAAATTCTGCCACATTTAACAACCAATCTGTATCCTGAAATGAAAGTCCAATATATTCAGAAAAGCGGATAAAACGCCCAAGCATATCAAGATTATCAAGAGCAACAAAACCATCACCTAGTAAATTCACAATAATAGCATCTTCGCCAAAACCGTCAATTTCAAAATAATGTTTAGTAATGGATGCATATTTAGCAAGATGTTTGCTGATATAAAAGTTTGTTGCGTTTTGTATTTCTACATCAATATTCAAATTTTGTCTAAATAAGTTTGCTAAATCTTTAGCATTCAATCCAGCATGTTTGGAAAAAACAGAACACATCGGAAAATTCTCAAACGGATTTTCTTTACCTACCTCTCCCCACAGTTTAACTTGAGTCGCTAGTTCTTTGGTCATCGTTGTTACTAAATAGTGTTGATTTGGTGACAATGTCAAGGATTCACGAAACCAATATTTCGCCTCTATTTGCAATGTTTTGTAAATAGTCGATAAACTGAGTTCAACCTGATTAAGCCCAGAATGAATTTGCGTCAATGGCAAACAAAAAGGCATATTGAAAGGATAAACTGTTTGATCTAGCCAATTAATATAATCTTTTTTTGCGTCAGTGAAATGTGTTTTCAGTAAGTTATCAATTCTTTCATTAACAATCTTTAATTTTAGAACTTCAGTGGTTGTATTTTCCTCTGTTAATAACAACTTCTTTATATCAGGTCTTCTGTCAAAAAAATGTAACCCTTCAGGGATATTATTCGCTTTAACATCACTAATGTAAACCTGCGTAATGCGCATTAAATCTAACAAATAAGCCGCAGGACCAAAAATAGAACTAAACTCAGCGCAGTCATAATAATCTAGACTACCAAATAGCATTTCATAACTGGGTAAATCTTCAAAAGAAGTAAAAATATCTGGGTCTGCAGTAAACGCTTTGGTATTAGAAAATCCACCAGACGGGTGTAAATTCTTCGCATTAGCCATTATATGCATACAAGCAGATCTAATAGCTTGGGCTGCTTTATAAGCATTTTCTAACTGCACACTATCGGGAAAATCTTGACACAACTCTAAAAACTGCTGTCGTGGCAGTGTTGCAATATGGTTGGCAGAATGAAACCCTTTGTCTGCAAGATATATCACCATGTCGTTAGAGACATTTAACCGGGCCAATCTTTGCTGTTTAGTAAGCTGTTCCCACTCTTCACTGTCCCGAGTTATGTTATGTGCTTTTAAGACTGTATTATCAAATAAATTTATAGTTTTAATGTTCATTTAATTCTCCTTTAAAAATTTCAGCATGTTATGGGTTTTGGTGTTTACCAAATAGCATAACTACTTTTTCAAGGCAGAAATCGCCTTGACTGAATAAAGTATTTCTACCGTCGTATCTAGTGCAACGCTCTGACAAGAAACTGCTTCAGCGATAGAATCAATAGCCTCTTGAGACGCTTTATCATTAAAGCCAATATAAAAGCCATCTGTGTCATATTTGGAATCAAAATTACGCTGTTGCACATCAACAACCTTAGAGTCTTTATCATAAGCAGTAATGCATAAATGCATGTCCGCTATTGTTTTATGGACTGATGTATAAAAGACAACCCCATTTTTAAGGTAAGTAACAATATCGTCATGCCTCTCAACAGACAAAATATCATCCACTGTGTATTGACCTAATGCAGATGCACTTTCTTCCCCAGATTCCATAATATTTAGAGAATTATTACTGGTATATATACCGTAGGTAATATCATAATAATTCTGATTTATATAATTCTGAGCAAAACCCAGCACTACCGGTCTATTCGTCTGCCCCATTTTAAAGGAAATACAGCCATTTTTAATAACATCTGATGAAAACACAATTCTGTTATACCAACTCCCAGCCCCACCCATAAATGTTACTGTGTTCATATTTGTTATTGTGAACTTTATGCCTTGATTAAACCTTGGTATTGTATTTTGATTAATAATAGCAACAACAGTATTCTTGTAACTCACTTCTCGAGTTTTCTGGTTGACATTAATGTCGCCAATAGTTTTTACATCAAAAAATCCACCCCTAGAATCAAAATTTCTCTGCTGCACATCAACAACCTTGGTGTTGTTGTTAAGAGCAGTAATACACAAATGCATTGCTTTTGTTGATTTTTTGGCTGATGTATGAAGGACAACCCCGTTTTTAAGATAAGTAACGACAGAACCGTGCCTCTCAACAGCTAAAACATCACTCGTTGTGCATTTACCCAATACAGTTTCATATATTCTCCCAGATTCTGCAATACGAAGTGTGTCCTCATGGACATATAAAGCATAGTCTATGTCTTGATAATTCTTCTGAGAATACTTCTGAGCAAATCCCAGCATCACTTCCTTACCAGCACTAACTTGCCCTACTCTGAGGGAAACACTACCTTCTCCAATAACATCTGATGAAAATACAATATTGCCACTCCAAGCTGGCGTTGGTGATACAAATGTTATTGTGTTCGTATTTGTTACTTTATAACCCGTACCTTGGTCAAATTTTGGCGTGAAATATACAACTGGAATATAAAAATTATGCTGTCGTACATTGGTAACCAAGGCGCCTATTTTTGCAAAAGTAATACATAAATACATAGGTTGAACTGTGTGCATAGTTGATGTATAAAAGACAAACTCATTTTTAAGATAAGTAACGGTATAACCAGTTCTCTCAACAGCAAAAACATCATTAGTTGTATGACTACCAAATGAAGGCTTATGAGTAACCCCATTTTCTATAATATAAGTTTCTCCCTTATCTGCAAATATGCCATATTCAATAATGTCATAATGATGAGACCTAAAAGAAGCGGAAAATCCCAATATTACTTCGGCATTAGTTTGTCCTACTGTAAGAGAGATACGCCCATTTTTAATAACATCAGATGAAAAAACGATACTCTTATCCCAGCCATCAGCTGTGGCATTATTCGTTATCGTGTCTTTATTGGTAATTTTACAACCTATATTTTCCCCAAATGTCGGTATAAAAACACCTGCTTTTGGATCGAATGACTTGCAACGGAGAGCGATATTAATCAAATCAGGGTGATGAATAAAATGTATGGGATTTTGATCAACTGGAGCGACACTTGCTTTTATTATTAGTTTTTCACTCTTTTGACCTGCTCCATCTATTACACAAAGCGTAACATCCTGTGCTTCTTCTGCAAAATCAACGCCAACTGCACGAACAACACTCTCAGCAATCTGATCAGTGGCTATATCATTAAGGACAATCCTGAAATTATCAGCCAGTAAATCAACTCTATTCCCAACAACTTTTCCCTTATAACTGACTTGCCCAGTATCAATATCATAACTAACCCCATTGACATTCCTGACGACATAAGAGACTTCTTCTGGCTTAGGCGTAGTAAACAAAAAAACTACCCCTTTATATTCCTTATTTATAATTTCTACATTATCAACCTTTTCAAATAATGTTGTATCAGCAGCATCTTGAGACAATGCGTCATCTGGATGGACTAGAACAGCACCACTAATCATTGATGGTGAATCATTTTGAATAGACATATAAACCTCTCCTTTTGCGTGAAACATCTGATAGAAATCAAAAAACTCTCTGGAGTCCTTCGTATGAATAAATATGCATAATTCTAATTTATCTGTAAACAAGAATTATGCACTACAAAAGTCTCTCAAACATAAGAATTTTACCCTTTTTTTAATTCTAAAGAGGTTCATGACGATTTTTTGTAAATGTTATGATGGCAAGAGTTGTAACATTTATAAAAAATAATGGTAACTACTTAGCACCTCAAATAAAGAAATAAAAAAAACACGCAAAAACACTTGACAAGTTTTTCAGCCTAAAAAATCATTTATCTTAACACACACCCATTTATCCATTCAAACCCTCTAAACACCTCCTAAATAACTTTAATAAATATTTTTGCAAAAAAACTTGCCTACCTATGAGTTAATAGCCATTAAATGCCTTCAATAAAGCCCAAAAAACAGGGTGTAAAATACCCTCTATAAATTGAATTATTTGGAGACTACTATCTCAAAACACTCATCAAAAACCCTAGTAATACCATTTATAAAAACTAATTACATCAACAAAACCCAATCCCTACTACACAAACTCCTAATAAAACCCTCTTCTTTCAAAATTTCATTCCAACCATCACAACACTCATCAACAATTTCATTGTAATCTTTAAAACATCTATTCGACAAATAACGCTGCTTAAGATGTTGCCATAGTTGCTCCACTGGATTAAGCTCTGGAGCATAAGGTGGTAATGGCAATATCGTTACATTGTCAAAACAATTAATCGCTTTAGTCATATGCCACCCAGCCCTATCCATAACAACCAAAGCTTGCCTTCCTTTTGCTGTGTCTTGTGATATTAGCCTTAAGTGTTCTATCATGCCATGCGTATTGGCTAGTGGTAATACAAGACCCAACGCTTTGTCTTTGGCTGGGCATGTGGCACCAAAGATATAAGCGTATTTGAATTGTTGCTGGCGTATAGCCTGTGGTCTGGTACCTTTTTCTGCCCACATTCTAGTGATAGAGCCTTGTTGACCTACTCTGGTTTCATCTTGAAACCAAACATCAACTTTGTTTAAGTCTGTGTTCTCAGGTAGTGCATCTATCGCCTTGATTTTGAAGTTTTTTATATAGTGTCTGTTTTTCAAGATCTTGATTTGGATGCTTTGAGCGAGCACTTATCCAGCTGATACCTAGCCTGGTGACTAGTTTATGGACACCACTTAAGTTTTTATAATTAATATTAAAATCATCTTTTAACAGTTTATCTATATCCTTAAGCCTTACCCTCCCGCCTTTTTTACTTGATTGTAGTTCAATTATTTTATCAAAAATTTTACTTTTATCTTTGTCGTTAGCTAGAGAGGTGCGACCAGACATTGGTTTGTTTCTTAAACCTTCAATGCCATTTTTATTGTAGCGAGCCATCCATTTATTGACACTATCAATTGTTATTAAAAATGTAGTGGCAGTACTGGCGTATGTCTGTCCTTTTTGGATGTTGTTTAATGCCATAAAACGAATTTTTGTTTTTGAATTTGTTTCGTTTTGTGCTAGGAGTTTAAAGTCTTCTTGTTGGAAGCTTTGAGTAAGTTTGCGAGGTCTTGCCATTATGTTTGGGTGGTGGTTAAATGTTGTATTTTAGCATGTTTATATAACTAATTTTTATAAATGATATACCCTAATCCAAAAGTAGAAAACAAAAAAGCACAGAAATCCCAACTGGTATAATGGTCTCAACAAAAAACCTTTTTCACCCAATGGGTGAAAATACCAAAGGTAACCAAACCTTCTAACCATTAACCAAACTTCTGTGCTTATGACTATTTTAA
>FPHZ01000134.1_pt1 | contig 12848 bp, 12 predicted proteins | sample 1057321 | NCBI WGS metagenome assembly FPHZ01 (sample SAMEA4473301, study PRJEB15554) | hydrothermal vent metagenome | biome: marine basaltic hydrothermal vent biome; feature: marine hydrothermal vent; material: water | place: Pacific Ocean | collected 2011-06-14/2011-07-23 | depth 1705 m
CCACTCCTAGCAGGGCTAAGGGTGTTTTTAAAAAGTTTTCAAATTGATGAAAGATGGCGTTTTGATGATTATTCATATTTATGCAAAGGTCTCTTAATATCGTTTGTTAGTAAGCCTGTGGACTTGTTTGTAGCGATAGCCTTTTTTGCCAGTGTTGCAAGATAACGCTCTGGAAATGGTTGATTTATCTCTACCCATTGATTTGGCAATAAAAGTTTGGTTGTACCCTTGTTTATTGAGTAGATAGATAGGGTATCTTTGTTCGCAGGTCAATTATATGTATTTTCATGTTTCACTCCTTTTTCTTGTTAGGTTAAAGGGTGGTTAATATACCCTTTGACCGACTAATTGAGTGTTGCACTTGTAATGTGAATTCAAGGGAACATAATTTGATTTTATCGTAATTTATCGGCAATTTTAGTTGCTAAAATGAGGCTGATACCGCTAACTTTTTGCATTTCTTCTACGGAGGCTTGCTTGAGTTCTTGCAAGCCACCAAAATGATTAAGGAGTGCTGTTCGGCGTGCTTTGCCTACGCCTTGAATACCTTCAAGTACTGAGGTTGTGCGTTTTTTGCCGCGTTTTTGTCGGTGATTTTTAATGGCAAAGCGGTGTGATTCATCACGAATATGGTTGATTAGCATTAGGGCTTGGTCGTGTGGTGGTAGGTTGATTTTTTGTGTTTTGCCGTCTTCGACCAGTATCAGGGTTTCTAATCCTGCTTTTCTACCTTCGCCTTTTGCTACGCCCACGAGTTGAATAGATTCAATGCCGATGGAGTCCATTACCATAATCGCTTGATTGAGTTGCCCTAAGCCACCATCAATAAACACCACACTAGGCAAGGTTTTTTCTTCTTTTAACAAACGAGAATAGCGTCTAAAAATAGCTTGATTCATCGCTGCATAATCATCACCTGGGGTGATATTATTGATATTAAATTGACGATATTTTTTAACACATGGCAGGCCTTTTTCAAACACCACACACGAAGCAACGGTTGCCTCACCCATTGTATGGCTGATATCAAAACACTCCATATTGCCTGGTAATTCTTTAAGGTTAAGTATTTTTTGCAACTGTTCTAATTGTTTACGCCTTGTGAATTTTGAATTTAAGTGTTGCTTTAAATTTTCTTTAGCCGTCAAACTGGCAATCTTTAAAAAATGGCGTTTATCTTTTTGTGGTGCGTCAATAATTTGCGTAGATAACGCATTGGCAATGAGTTTTTTATCTGCTAACTTATCACTTAACAACAACTGCTTTGGTGTGTCTTTACCCAAGTAATATAAAGGTAAAAATGCCGATAATACTTCTTTAGACTCTTTACCTTTAGTGTGTTTTGGAAAAATACATTCTTGCCCAATTTGCTTGCCAGCACGCACAAACAATACTTCTACTGCATGCATGCCCTCTTGCGTGGCAATGCTGACCACATCCATATCACCCAGTGTTTGCGAGCTGTGCTGTTCTTGAATGGTACGCAAACCAATCATCTGGTCACGCAAATGTGCTGCCAATTCGTAGTCTTGATTTTGGGCGGCGACTTGCATTTTTTGCGAAATATTATCCAAAGTTTGCACGCCCTTGCCTGCCAAAAATTGCCCCATCATTTTGACATCATCGGCATAATCTTCATCACTTATTTTATTCACACAGGGGGCGCTACAAAGCCCGATTTGATACTCTAAACAAGGGCGTGACCTTGAGCGATAAGTGGCATTTGCACACTGCCTAACTTTAAAAATTTTCTTTAATAAATTAAGTGAATTACGCACAATATGTGCTGATGGATAAGGTCCAAAATATGTGTATCGTTCATTTTTAGTGCCTCGATAAAAACCCACACGAGGATGTTTGCCGTTACTGATATAAATGTAAGGATAACTTTTTGCATCTTTAAGCAGGATGTTATATCGCGGTTTGTGTTGTTTAATCAGTTCGTTTTCTAACAGCAAGGCTTGTGTTTCGGTATCGGTAATCACCACTTCAAAAGTTTGGATATTCAACACTAATATCCTAGTTTTATCGTCTGTATGAGTTTTGGAAAAATAACTGGATACGCGATTTTTCAAGTTTTTTGCCTTGCCGACATAAATCACCAAACCTTGTTTATCTAGCATTTGATAAACACCAGGTTGAGTTGTTAAATTTTTTAATTTTTCTTTAATTGACATTGATACAAAGGTTAAAATAAAAACAATTTTATTGTCTGTGAATTTTATTATGAAGAACATGATTAAAACATTGCTTATTATATTATCTATTTTGTCCGCCAGCATAACTTTGGCAACAGAAAATAATACTGTGTCAAATGCAGAAAAATTACATGACATTATTAACCCGCCAAATACAGCTGCACTTAATATTATGATGAGTGCTTTGTCATCCCTTAAAAAGCTTAGAGAACAAGGTTATGCAAACCCTGAAAATGTTAGAGCGCTCATCAACATTAAGTTGCTACCAAATATTGCCATGGGTGTCTCAACTCAATCAGCACTAAAAGACCATTGGGGCTACCTTAACGATGAGCAAAAGCAACTTTTTCAACATTATATCACGCATGCTTTAATCAGGGATTATGCAGGTGCATTAGGTGCTTATAAAGAACTTGACAGTATCAATATTTTGGTTGATCCTAATGTAAAGCGTAAAGGCAATAGAGCGATTGTTAAATTAAAAATTGCCTTTGGTAATAACCCAAACCGTTTTAAAATAACACTAAATATGGTGCGTTCAGATCGTTGGCGCATTTACGATGTGAAATTTTCAGGTGTTAGTATGATTAAAACTTATCGGGCACAATTCAATTCGCATATTAGACGCAAAGGATTGAATAGTTTAATAGAAAAAATTGAAAGAAAACTAGCAAAAAACTAACTATGTATAAACTTGTTATTCATGGAGGTAAGCCCTTAAAAGGTACAATAAAAGCCGCTGGCTCTAAGAATGCATCCTTGCCCATTTTGTTTTCTTCTATCTTAGCAGATAGTCCTTTGATTCTTAATAACACACCAGTGCTTAGCGACATATCCACGACTTTAAGGCTGCTGATGAGTATGGGTACAGATTTTATTTTGGAGTCTGATTCTTCCTTGTTTGTGGATTCATCAACACTTAATAATTTAGTCGCTGACTACGATTTGGTTAAAACCATGCGTGCTTCAATTTTGGTGCTTGGTCCCATGCTAACTAAGTATGGCAAAGCCAAAGTGTCACTACCAGGTGGTTGTGCGATTGGCGCTCGCCCTGTCAATCTTCACTTAAAAGCATTAGAAGAGCTAGGTGCAACTATTGAGGTTAAAAATGGCTATATTCATGCAGAAGCTGACGGTTTGATTGGTGCTGACATTCACTTTGACCAAATTAGTGTAACTGCCACAGAAAATATAATTATGGCTGCCACACTTGCCAAAGGCACGACTACGATTAACAACGCTGCACAAGAGCCTGAAGTATCTGATTTATGTTATTGCCTAAATAAAATGGGGGCAAAAATTACAGGAATTAATACTTCAGTTGTCACGGTTGAAGGGGTAAAAAAATTAAACGGTGTTCAATATTCAGTCTGTTCTGACCGTATTGAATCCGCTACTTATTTGGTAGCAGCCGCCATCACTGGTGGCTCTATCACGGTGAAAAACACCAACCCACAAGTAATGCATGCAGTACTTGATAAGTTAATTGAAATTGGGGCTGATATTAAAACCAATAAAAACTCAATTAGCTTAGATATGAAAGGCAAGCGTCCAAAAGCAGTGAATATTAAAACCAGTACCTATCCAGATTTCCCAACGGATATGCAAGCACAATTTACTGCTTTGAATACCATCGCAGAAGGTCACAGTACTATCACCGAGAACATCTTTGAAAACCGTTTTATGCATATCCCTGAACTTATCCGTATGGGTGCCAATCTAAGCTTAGAAGGTAACACAGTGACTTGTAAAGGCGTAAAATTGCTCACGGGTGCAAATCTGATGGCAACCGATTTACGAGCGTCTGCCTCCTTGGTATTAGCAGGATTAGCAGCCACAGGAACAACTACGATTGAACGCGTTTATCACCTTGATCGTGGCTATGAAACGATTGAAGAAAAATTAAAATCACTCGGTGCTAATATCGAGCGGGTACAGGATTAAATTATGTTAACCATTGCACTTTCTAAAGGTAGAATTCTTGAGCAAACTTTACCGTTATTAAAAAAAGCGGGATTGGAAATTGCCGATGAAGAACTGAATTCAAGAAAACTGATTCTTGATACTAACATTGACGACATCAAAGTGATTGTTATTCGTGCCACCGATGTGCCAGTATTCGTTCAGCACGGTGCGGCAGATTTTGGTATCGCTGGTAAAGATGTATTACTTGAGCATGGTGCAGATGGTTTATTAGAATTATTGGACCTTGGTATTGCCCAATGCAAATTGATGGTCGCTGCCAGTGATACGCAAAAATTAGAACAAGGTACTTTGAAAATCGCGACCAAATATGTCAATTCCACCAAACGCTATTTTGAAGCCAAAGGTCAACAAATTGAGATTATTAAACTGTATGGCGCAATGGAGCTTGCCCCTGTGGTTGGCTTGGCACATTGTATTGTTGACTTAGTGGATACCGGCAATACTTTAAAAGCCAATGGACTTGTGCCACTTGAACATATTATTGATATCAGCTCTCGTTTAGTGGTGAACGCTGCATCATTTAAAACCAAAAACACAGCAATCAAATCTTGGGTTAATAGCATTGAGAGAAATCTATGATTACCAAGCTTAATACCACTCAACCCGACTTTCAAAACAAACTCTCAGCACTACTTGCTTGGGAAAGTATGTCCAATACCAATGTTGCCAAAATAGTCGATGACATTATTGCCAATATCAAGGACAAAGGCGATAGCGCTTTAATTGATTATAGTATCAAGTTTGACGGTGTTACTGCCAAGAGTATGACGGATTTAACCATTGACTTTCCTGCACTTAAAAGCGCTTACAAATTACTTGATGATAAACAAAAATCAGCACTGACCGTTGCAGCCGATAGAGTACGCAGTTATCACGAAAAACAAGTGCAAAAAACCTGGACTTATACCGAAGACAACGGCACAATGTTGGGGCAAAAAATCACCCCACTCAGCCGTGTTGGTTTGTATGTGCCGGGTGGCAAAGCTGCTTATCCCTCTTCGGTATTAATGAACGCCATCCCTGCCAAAGTCGCTGGCGTGGAAGATTTGATTATGGTCGTCCCAACACCAAATGGCGCTATCAACCAATTAGTTTTGGCAGCTGCCTATATTTCAGGTGTTACCCGTGTTTTCACTGTAGGTGGCGCACAAGCCATTGCAGCACTCGCTTATGGCACAGAAACCGTACCAAAAGTGGATAAAATCGTCGGCCCTGGTAATATTTTCGTCGCCACTGCCAAACGCGCAGTATTTGGGCAAGTTGGCATCGATATGATTGCTGGTCCTAGCGAGATACTCATTATTTGCGACGGTGAAACCAATCCTGACTGGATTGCCATGGACTTATTTTCCCAAGCAGAACACGATGAAGATGCACAATCAATCTTGCTTTGTCCTGATGCAAACTTTATCACTCAAGTAGAAGCTAGCATCGCTAAACTACTACCAACCATGAACAGAAAAGACATTATTTCCAAAGCCCTGAAAGACCGTGGTGCTTTAATCCACACCAAAAATATGGCAGAAGCCGTCGCTATTTCCAACCAAATAGCCCCAGAACATTTGGAACTTTCTGTTGCAAACCCTGAAGTTATGCTAGATGATATTAAACACGCTGGTGCTATCTTTATGGGTAGAAATACCTGTGAGGCGCTCGGTGATTATTGCGCAGGACCTAACCATGTATTACCCACCTCAGGCACTGCCCGCTTCTCCTCACCACTCGGCGTTTACGATTTTCAAAAAAAATCCAGTTTGATTATGGTCTCCGACCAAGGTGCAAATATACTTGGCGAAATTGCTGCCACTTTAGCCGACGGCGAAGGTTTACAGGCGCATGCTCAATCTGCTCGCTATCGAATTCAAAAATAAAAGATAGTAATTAAAAAACCTTTATAATAGAATTATGAAAAAAAGAGATGTTGTACAAGTAAAAAATCCACGCACTAATCGCTATGTTAAGATTGACCGTGATAAAGGTCGTATTCTTTCACATAAAAAAAGTGACGGCAAATATGCCAATGTTCCTGTAGCAAGAAAGCGCGAGTGATTAATTATAGCCCTGTTACTGGCGATCCAATTGGGCATCCTATTAAACCCCAACCAAAACATTGTTTTTTAATTACACAGCTTGGCAAAAACAAACCTGATTTAGTTAATGAAATTCAAAAATCAATCAATAAATGTTGTCAATCCATTGATTATAAAACAATAGACGCAAGCACACTTACAACAGGTAAAGATTTTCTAATTAAAATATGGGAATTAATCATCTCTGTCCCAATATGCGTTATTATTATCCATAAAGACACTCCTGTAAAAACTCAAGCTAATCTTTACTACGAATTAGGTATTGCTCAGGCACTAGGTAAAGAAACTATCGTTATTAAAACACCTGAAGCAACCATGCCATCAGACCTTATTCGCACTGAATATATAGAGTTTAACGATTTATTTAATGAAAAATTTAATGATTTTTTAAAATGTACGATAAGGCGTTCTGAATATTTTGCAGAGATGGCAGAAAATACTGAAAATAATCCATTATTAGCAATTGACTATTTAAAGCGTGCATTTCTCATTACTGGGGACAATAAATATAAAAACAAAGTGAATGATATTTTAAAATTAGAAAAATTTGAAGGTCGTGCTAAAAGTAGTATAGAGTTATTAGCAACAAAATTCTAATCCTTTAAAGGCTTTAAAAAACTAAAACGGAAATTTGTTACCACCACCCATTGGTGGTAATTTCATTTTTGATAAATCGGGCATTTCTCCTTCATTACCACCTTGCATACCGCCCATTTTTGCCATCATCTTTTGCATTTTTCCACCACTCATTTTCTTCATTTGCTTTTGCATTTTTTCAAATTGTTTGAGCAGTTTATTAATATCTTGCGGTCCGGTGCCTGAGCCTCTGGCAATGCGATTTTTGCGAGAACCTTTAATCAACTTGGTGTGGGTGCGTTCTTTGGGTGTCATAGAATTAATAATGGCAACCATTTTCTTGGTTTCCATTGAACCCATTACTTGGTTTTTAACGCTCTGAGGTATTTTCCCCATGCCTGGCATTTTATCCATCAAGGCTTCCATACCGCCCATTTGCTCCATTTGCAGGAGTTGGTCGCGCATATCTTCCAAATCGAACCGCCCTTTTGCCATTTTCTGAGCAGATTTTTGGGCTTTTTTATGGTCAATTTTTTGTCCGATTTCTTCAATCAGAGAAAGCACATCGCCCATACCCAATAGGCGTGAGACAATTCTATCTGGGTGGAACGGTTCTAGCGCATCAACTTTTTCACCCACACCTAAAAACTTAATCGGTTTGCCTGTAATATGACGCACAGAAAGGGCAGCACCTCCTCGTGCATCACCATCGGTTTTGGTCAAAATAACGCCCGTTAACGGCAAAGCATCAGCGAAGGCTTTGGCAGTATGTGCTGCATCTTGACCTGTCATTGAATCCACCACGAACAGTGTTTCAATTGGATTTACTTTTTTCTGTAATACTTGGATTTCAGCCATCATCTCGCTGTCAATATGCAAACGACCTGCGGTATCCACCAGTAATACATCGAAAAATTGTTTTTGTGCGTGTTTTTTAGCGTTGGCAACGATTTTTTCTGGCTTGTCATTCACACTGGATGGGAAAAATTCCACCCCCACCTGATCCGCCAATACTTGCAACTGTTGAATAGCGGCAGGACGATAAACATCGGCACTCACAACTAAGACTTTTTTGTTTTCTCGTTCTTTTAAATAACGCGCTAATTTGGCAATGGAAGTGGTTTTACCTGCACCTTGTAAGCCTGCTACCATCACTACTGCCGGCGGTTGTGCGCGTAAATCTAAAGTTTTATTTTCACCACCGATAATCTCGGTAAGTTCTGATTCAACTAATTTAATAAAAGCTTGCGATGGATTGAGACCCTCACTCACTTTTAATCCAAGGGCTTTTTCTTGTACTTTATCAAGGAATATTTTGATAACTTCAAGAGCAACATCGGCTTCTAACAAGGCACGACGCACTTCACGAATGGCATCTTTGATATTAGATTCAGAAAGTTTATTCTTGCCCTGTAAGGCTTTAAAACTGTTGGAGAGGCGTTCGGTTAAATTATCAAACATCTTTATAATTATTAAGGATAAAGTATATATTATAATGTGTCATATTCATTCAACAAGTCAATTATGCTTTTATCTTATTTTGCCATTGCCGCTTATTTGTTAGCTGCCTTATTATTAATGCGTTTTTTCACTAAAGATTCACTTGAGCACCCTTTTAATAAAACGGTTTTCTTATTGATTAGTGCCGCTATTATTGCACATACCTTGACCTTTACAAACTTTTGGACTGCAAATGGCATATTTTTTGGACTGGCAAATAGTGTTTCTTTCGTCGCTTGGGTCATCGCAATTTTATTATTTCTATCCTCAATTTCCAAACCCGTTCACGCACTTGGCATCTTGGTTTACCCATTGGTAGCAGCATCCTTAATCTTTAGTATTTTATTTCCTGATGCTAATACTGCTACCAAAACCCTCTCTTTAAGTATCGCTTCTCATATATTTTTATCCATCACCGCCTACGCCCTATTAGCACTCGCAGTCTGTCAATCGGTATTGTTAAAAATACAAGAGCGTCATTTACATGCAAAAGATATTAACGGCTTCATTAACAAGTTGCCACCTTTGCAAACAATGGAAGCTCTGTTATTCCAAAATCTTAGAATTGGTTTTTATCTGCTAACCTTATCACTACTCACTGGCTTCATCTTCATTGACGACATATTCGCCCAGCATCTTATACACAAAACTGTGCTCTCGCTCATCGCTTGGGTTATCTTTGCCGTCTTAGTAATCGGTAGAAAAGTCTTGGGCTGGCGTGGCAAACAAGCCATTATCGCCACGCAAATTGGTTTTGGCGTTCTATTAATGGCTTACTACGGCTCTAAATTTGTTTTAGAGCGCTTATTGAATTAATCAATATGCAAAACCGCCAAAAATGCCTCCTGCGGAATATCCACCCTACCCACACTACGCATTCGTTTCTTACCCTTCTTTTGTTTATCTAAAAGTTTGCGTTTGCGAGAAACATCACCACCATAACACTTAGCCGTCACATTTTTTCTTAACGCTTTAACATTAGCTCGGGAGATGATTTTAACGCCAATACACGCCTGAATAGCAACATCAAACATCTGCCTTGGAATCAAATCCCTCATTTTTTCAGCAATTTCCCTACCTTTTTTCACAGAATCATTACGGTGAATAATCAACGCCAAAGCATCAACCGCCTCCTGATTAATCATAATATCCAAACGAATTAAATCAGACGCCTGATAACGCTCAAACTGATAATCCATTGAAGCAAAACCACGAGAAACCGATTTAAGCCTATCAAAAAAATCCAACACCACCTCATTAAGTGGCAATTCATACACCATCTGCACTTGCTTACCCAAATAAGTTAGACTTTTCTGCACACCGCGTTTCTCTACGCATAAAGTAATAACATTCCCCACAAACTCATCAGTAACCAAAATATTAGCCGTAATAATAGGCTCCCTAAACTCCTCAATAAATTGATTTTCTGGCATTTTTGACGGACTATCAACCAACATCGTATTACCTTTCTTATCCAAAATTTCATAAACCACCGTAGGTGCCGTGGTAATTAAATCCAAATCATATTCCCGCTCTAATCGCTCCTGCACAATCTCCATATGCAACAACCCCAAAAAACCAATCCTAAAACCAAAACCCAACGCATCAGAATTCTCAGGCTCATATTGCAATGCCGCATCATTCAAACGCAATTTTGCCAAAGCATCACGAAACTTCTCATAATCCTCCCCAGAAATAGGAAAAATACCCGCAAATACCCGCGGTTGCACCGGTTTAAAACCCTCCAATGGTTCAGTTGCTGAATTTTTAATACTAGTAATAGTATCTCCGACTGGCGCACCATCAATATCCTTAATATTGGCAATCATAAAACCAACTTCACCTGCTTTTAAACTGTCTTTTTTAAGGCGTTTCGGAGTGAAAACACCCACTTCATCAACCAAATGCTCTTGCTTATTTGAGAATATTTTAATTTTATCTTTGGCTTTAATCTCACCATCAATCACGCGAATAAGCGAAACCACCCCCAAATAATTATCAAACCAAGAATCAATAATCAAGGCTTTAATCGGTGCATCGAGGTTACCCTCTGGGGCAGGGATTTTCTCTACAATTTGTTCCAAAGTATCTTCAATGCCAATACCTGATTTCGCACTCACATGTACCGCCTCAGTGGCTTCAACACCAATCACATCTTCAATTTCATCCACCACACGATCAGGATCCGCCGCAGGCAAATCAATCTTATTCAGCACAGGCACTACTTCCAAACCTTGCTCAAGTGCCGTGTAACAATTCGCTACCGTTTGTGCTTCAACTCCTTGCGAGGCATCCACAATCAGTAGCGCACCTTCACAAGCAGAAAGTGAACGAGAGACTTCATAAGAAAAATCCACATGCCCTGGTGTATCAATAAAATTAAGCTGATAAATCTCACCATTTTTAGCCTTATAATCCAGCGTTACGCTTTGCGATTTAATCGTGATGCCTCGTTCTTTTTCAATATCCATTGAATCCAACACCTGTGCTGACATTTCTCTGTCACTCAAACCACCGCAAAACTGAATAAAACGGTCAGCAATGGTGGATTTACCATGGTCAATATGGGCAATAATGGAAAAATTACGAATGTTTTTCATGTAAGTGTTAAAATTAAGATTTTTAAACCTGAAATTATACCGTTATGAATAAAGTTCAACCAACTACCTGCCAAGCCACGAGCAATTTAGAAGTCAGCATCCCTGATACTCAAGGTCACAATATCGTTTTATATTTCTACCCTAAGGATGCCACACCAGGTTGCACCACGGAAGGGCAAGATTTTAGAGACAATCATCAAGCCTTTTTAGACGCAAATACAATCGTTTATGGCGTTTCAAAAGATGATATGGTTAAACATGAAAAATTCAAAACTAAGCAAACATTCCCTTTTGAGCTCATTGCTGATGTTGATGGTAACTTATGTGAAGCATTTGGTGTGTGGCAACTGAAAAAATTTATGGGCAAGGAATATATGGGCATTGTGCGTTCTACCTTTATCATTGACCCACAAGGTAATATTCTCAAATCTTGGGATAAAGTCAGAGTCAAAGAGCATGTGCAAGAAGTTTTACAAGCAGTGCAAGCGTTATGAGTAATGCAGATATTAATGTAGATATTGATGAAGTTAATAAGTTTGCCGCCTTGGCATCGCGTTGGTGGGACAAAAACTCTGAATTCAAACCTCTGCATGACATCAATCCACTACGCCTAAACTACATTAAAGAAAAATGTGGCGGCTCGTTGAAAGGAAAAAAAATCCTTGATGTCGGCTGTGGTGGTGGCATCTTAGCAGAATCTCTCGCTCTAGAAGGTGCAATTGTTACTGGTATTGACATGGCAGAAGCGGGATTAGAAGTAGCAAAACTCCACCTATTTGAATCGGGCTTAGAAGTTGATTATCAGAAAATCCCCGTGGAAGATTTTGCCAAAGACAATGCCCAAGCCTTTGATATTGTTACCTGTTTAGAAATGTTAGAGCATGTGCCCGACCCATCTTCAATCATTAAAGCCTGTAGCGAACTCGTTAAAACCGATGGGCAACTATTTTTCTCAACCCTTAACCGCAATGCAAAATCCTATGTATTTGCCATTATCGGTGCAGAATACATTCTCAAACTCCTGCCACAAGGCACTCACGACTGGGATAAATTTATCCAGCCAAGTGAAATGGACGAGTGGGCAAGACACTCAGGTTTGACCCTAAAAAGTATGATCGGTATGACTTACAACCCCTTTACAAAGACCTATAAATTAGAAAATGATGTGAGCGTCAATTACCTGTGTTTTTATCAAAAGTAACTCTGTCAATGTAATAAAATTTTAAGGCTCATGATAACTCAATAAAAAAGGAAATTATAAAATGATTAAAGCACCAGAGGCAATTAAAGAAGCTAAAACAGCTGCCAAAATTTATTTAGATAGTGACAACATTTCCCAATTAAAAGTAGAAGGAGTGGAGTACAACAAAGACGATAAACAATGGCTCATTACATTAGGGTTTAATATTCAAAAACCCACTATACTTACATCTATCATCAATCCACTATACGATAGAAAATCTACAACTTTTAAAATAGATGGAAAAACAGGTAAAGTTTTATCAATGAAAGCAGGGGAAATTCAAAATACTTCGTTGAACTTTAAAGAAAAAATTCACCAAGATATACAGAAAGAGCGAGAACAAACAAGAAAAATTCAAGAACTTGAAGAGAAAATCAAACAATCAGGGGGCAACAACCAAGAACTACTTCAACAAAAAGAAAAAGTAGAAAAAGAAAAAGAGGAAAAAGAAAAAGGAGATGAAGAATATCAAACTCGCGTAAGAAAAGTTGGAGAAGAGCAGAAAAATGATTTAAAAGCTGCCATTCAACAAATCTCCCAATCTACCCATAATAGCGATAAAACCCTTGGCACTTACAAAACTCAATCTTATTTTTTAATGTGCTTTGCTTTACTCTGTTACTTAATTGCAATGATTATTTCAATCTTCATATTT
>FPHZ01000191.1_pt1 | contig 12792 bp, 12 predicted proteins | sample 1057321 | NCBI WGS metagenome assembly FPHZ01 (sample SAMEA4473301, study PRJEB15554) | hydrothermal vent metagenome | biome: marine basaltic hydrothermal vent biome; feature: marine hydrothermal vent; material: water | place: Pacific Ocean | collected 2011-06-14/2011-07-23 | depth 1705 m
ATCGTTACTTGTCTTTATCTCTATTCCTTATTTTTACCTTACATCCTTTAGTATTATAAGGCAATATTGTGCAATAGCAGTAGTTTTTTATGGTGTAAAGTATATTTTTCAAAAAAAACTTTTGCCTTATTTGGCGATAGTGGTCTTAGCTATGATGTTTCATTACAGTGCAATTATTGCTATTGTTATTTATTTTTTAAATGTAATTAATTTAAGTAGATTTGCACTTGTTGCTTTAGTTGTTACCTCATTTTTTACAACCCATGTTTTATTGGATATTATCGTACAAATACCTGAATATGCTTTTTATGCTGATTACAATACTGGATCGGGAATAGGCATGCAGTTATTCTTATTATTAATGTCTGTTGTTTTTATACTTTTCTTTAATGCCCTTAAATCTGTAGAGTCAAGATTTTACTGCAATGTATTTATTGTAGGTGTTTGTGTGTATAACGCATTTATTTTTATAGGGGAAGGAGCAGCGAGAGTATCTTATTATTTTATTATTTATTTAATTTTATTAATCCCCGAACTGGAGTATAAGTTTAAAAAGAAGCAGTTTTATTTTATGGTGATTTTATTTTCAATGTCAATGTATGCTATCAGTTTTTATCTTTCGTATGCAAATCCAAACAAAAACCCTCTTGTTCCATATCAAGTATTCTGGTTTAAGGATGCTAACGACTTAAAGCGAGTTAAATGAAAAACGATAAAAACATTGCAGTTATTATTCCTACTTATAAGCCACAAGAGTATCTAAAAAAATGTTTGGCTTCTATTGATGCCCAAACTCTATCTAAGAATAAATTTTGTGTTTATATCGCCTTGAATGGAGATAGGCACCCTTATGAAAATGAAATATTATCCTTGCTAAAGTTGTATAGTTTTAATTCTAAATACATCTATATCAAAGGGTTAGGCGTATCTAACGCTAGAAATAAATTAATTAATTATTCTAAAGAAGAATTTATTGCCTTTATTGATGATGATGACTTAATATCGCCTAATTATTTGAGTAACTTGCTAGAGGTTTCCACACAAGAATATATAGGAATTGCCAAAGTTTATAATTTTAAGAAAAGTATAGATGCTGTAACCAGTAATGCTATAGGAAAATCATATGACAAACTTTCTCGATTAGAAGCATCTAAGTTTAAAACTCGTAAATATTATTCCCCTGTATGGGCAAAATTAATTCATAGAGACATAATAGGCGACATTCGATTTGATACGAATTTAAAAAATGGTGAAGACAGTTTATTTATGGCTACTATCTCTAAAAACATAAAAAAACTTTGCAAACCTTGTAATGAAGTTTGTTATTATATTTACGAACGCCCTAATTCGGCAAGTAGAAGGAAAATACCCTTGAAACAAAAGCTTAAAAACGATCGTTATTTAATGATAGCGTATAGTAAGTTATTACTCTTACCACAATACGATAGATTATTTATTTTAACTAGAATTGTTGCTCTATTTAAAACACTCATTATGAGGTTAAATTAACAATGTACAAAAAAAAAATTAAGCATTTGGTGTCAGTCATCACCCCATCTTATAATTCTGCTATGTTTATAAAGCAAACGATAGAGTCCGTTATAAAGCAAACTCATCAAAAATGGGAAATGATTATTATTGACGATTGTTCTACTGATGCTTCTGTTAACATTATTCGGGACTATATTCAAAAAGATAGCCGCATTAGGTTGATAACACTAGAGGAAAATAGCGGTCCAGCTATTGCAAGAAATAAGGGAATTAAGGTTGCTAAAGGCAAGTATCTTACTTTTATTGACAGTGATGATATTTGGAATGAATATTTCTTAGAAAAGAGTATAAAATTTATTAATATAAAAGAATGTGATTTTATTTTTGCATCTTATGAAAGAGTTGATGAGAATTTAAAATCTATACTAAAACCCTTTATTGTTCCAAAAAAAGTAAATTATCATGATGTTTTAAAAACCTGCAGCATATCTTGTCTTACAGCCTTTATGGATATGCATAATATAGGAAAATTTTACATGGAAAATGTTGGGCATGAGGATTATACTTTATGGCTTAAAATATTAAAAAAGATTGATTGTGCTTATGGAATACAAGAGCCGTTAGCGAAATATAGAATATCAAACAATTCTCTTTCTAGAAATAAAATTCAATCAGCATTGTGGCAATGGCAAATATATAGAAAAATAGAAAAATTAAGTCTAATAAAAAGTATATATTATTTTGTGCAATATGCTTATTATGGGTTTAAAAAATACAATTCATAAAGGTATAATACCTTTATTTTATGTTCGTTCTTATTTTACAAGCATCGCTAATTACTTTAATATCTTCAGCCATTTTATCTGCCTTGATTGTCATCTTGGCAGACAAAAGACAATGGTTTTTAAATCAGCACGATTTAATCGGGGTGCAAAAGTTTCATCATCATCCAGTGCCACATGTGGGTGGTTTGGCGGTTTTTCTTAGTTTTTCCTTGGGGTGTTATTATTTACCACCCGATATTCAAAGCATTTTGCAACCCATATTATTGATTTCATTGCCTGTCTTTGTTATTGGTTTAATTGAAGATTTTAGTGCCAAAATATCGCCTTTATGGCGTTTAATATTTATCTTTATTTCTATTGGTATGGGTTTCTTTTATTTGGATATTGGTGTATCTTCACTGGGTTTTGCGTGGATGGATGGCTGGTTGTCTTATTCAATCATCGGGTTTGCGTTTACGCTGTTGGTGGTTGGCGGTGCGGTCAATAGCGTGAATGTGATTGATGGCTATAATGGCTTGATGTCAGGCTATGCGATGCTTGTGTCAACGGCAATGGCAATTGTGGCTTACCAATTAGGCGATTTGTTGATAGTGCAATTAGACTTATTGTTGATTGCGTCTATTTTGGGTTTCTTTTTGCTTAATTTCCCAATGGGCAAGTTGTTTATGGGTGATGGTGGGGCGTATTTTATCGGCTTAATGTTGTCGATGATTGGATTGGTGTTTGTGAGCAGACATGATGAATTGTCTAATTGGTTTGTGCTATTGCTACTGATGTATCCGATGTTTGAGTTGTTGTTTAGCATTTATAGAAGGAAAATTATCCACAACACCCCTGCTAGTGAACCCGACCCCTATCACTTGCATACGCTGATACATAAAATCTTAGTAAAGCGTAATCCTAAAGGCAATAAAATAATGAATAATAGCCTAACGGCGCCTTTTTTATGGGTTTTGTCTTTGGTGAGTGTTATTCCTGCTATATTTTGGTTTGATAATAAGCTGGTATTAATTGGCTGGGCGTGTTTGTTTATGCTGGTTTATATCTTTATTTATCGCCGTATTTCTAATTCTCTTTGTTTCCCTAAAGAAAAAAGTCTCCGCACTTAATGAGTATTGCGTAATTGACTTTGTATTCAGTATTATTTATACTGGATATAATATCAGCAAAGGTAATAGTGTTATGTTCTATCTAACACTATTAGAATTTAATGTTCATGGTTTTTATTTTCAATACAGAAAATATTTGTTTATTGGAAATACTTAGATAATAGTGATATTTGCATCGTTATAATCTTATATGAGCGAATGTATCAAATTAGGCAATTTCGTAATTTAGAAGGGTAATCTATATGAAAATTTTAGTAACGGGGGGTGCAGGTTATATCGGCTCTCATACTTGTATTGAGCTGATTGAAGCAGGTTACGAAGTTGTGGTTATAGATAATCTGTGTAATTCTTCATTAGAGTCGTTAAAGCGTGTCGAGAGGATTGTAGAGCGTGATATTCCTTTTTATGAGGTCGATGTGCGGGATAAGGCACGATTAACTGAGATTTTTGAGATGTATGCGTTTGATGGTGTGATTCATTTTGCGGGGTTAAAGGCAGTAGGTGAGTCTGTAGAAAAACCGATTGAGTATTATGATACCAATGTTGGTGGGACTTTTACTTTGACTGAAGTAATGCGTGATTTTAATTGCAAGACTTTTGTATTTAGTTCATCTGCTACTGTATATGGTAATCCACAGACTGTACCTATTAAGGAAAACTTTCCGCTATCGGCGACTAATCCATACGGGCGTTCAAAATTGCTGATTGAGGAATTTTTGAAAGATGTATTTATAGCAGACGATACTTGGCATATTGCATTACTTAGGTATTTTAATCCAGTAGGGGCACACAAAAGTGGGCTAATAGGCGAAGACCCAAACGATACGCCTAATAATTTGATGCCCTATATTTCACAGGTAGCTATTGGGAAGTTAGACACACTCAGTATTTTTGGCGGTGATTATGATACATATGATGGTACTGGTGTGCGTGATTATATTCATGTGATAGATTTGGCTAAGGGGCATGTGAATGCCCTGCAAGCCTTGATGAATAAGCCACAAGTACTTACTGTTAATCTTGGCACAGGCAATGGGTATTCGGTGTTAGATATGGTGAAGGCTTTTGAGCAAGCCTCAGGAAAAACGGTGGCTTACCAAATTGTCAAGAGAAGGGTGGGCGACATTGCCACTTGCTATGCAGACCCCACTTATGCCGCAGAGATTTTAGGCTGGAAAGCTGAACACGGATTAGAGGATATGTGTCAAGATACTTGGCGTTGGCAAAGTGTCAATCCTGATGGCTACTCAAGGCACAAATGATGTTTAATAATATTTTAATGGTATGCGTTGGGAATATTTGTCGCAGTCCGATGGCTGAGGCATTATTGCGTGAAAAATGTGAGAATATTGGGGTTGCTTCAGCGGGTGTTGGTGCTTTGGTTGGACACAGTGCTGATACCATTGCACAAGAATTAATGCGGGAGAAAAATATTGATATCTCTACGCATAAAGCACGCCAACTAGACATTGAGTTATTAAGTAAATATGATTTGGTATTGGTAATGGAAAAAAAGCATATTGATGCGGTACATCATATCGTGCCATCCTCTAGAGGCAGGGTGCACTTATTAGGAAAATGGAGTGATTTTGAAATTTCTGACCCATATCAACAGTCAAGGTATGAATTTGAAGTGGCGCTAGAATTGATTGAACGCGGCGTTGACGAATGGATAAATAAAATTTAAAGCAGTTCTGATATTTTCGGTAAAATGGCATCTTTTTTGAATTATAGAAAATAAGACAATGAATCGTTTAGGCGCTATAATATTACTCACTATCGCATTAATGCTAAATGCCTGTTCACCGGGTATAAAAATGGATAAAAATATTTATGATGGGGGCGCATCTGATGTAATTTTAATCACGCCAGCATTGGTTAAAAAGTTGAATGTCAACCGTATAAACAACCCTATCTACAAAGTTGGTAGACGAGATATATTAAAGATAAAAGTTTGGGGTGATGAAAATTTAAGCACTGTTAATAACGGTAAAAACACCAATATAGATATCGGTGGCTTGATTGTGCAAAATAGCGGTATGATTTTTTATCCCTATATTGGCAATGTTAAAGTCATTGGCAAATCTATTGAGCAAATTCGCATTCTACTCACTCAAAAATTCAGTAAATATATTACCGACCCGCAGATTAGTGTGAATGTCAGTGAATATCGTTCAAAGCGTGTGTATATTATGGGTGAAGTGCAAAGACCAAAAACTTACGCAATTACTAATACACCGATGAGTCTTTTGGATGCAATGCTATTAGGCAGTATTGACAATACTACAGCTGATCCTCAGCAAATATATGTTATTCGTCGCCTTGAGAAAGTCAAGACAATCATTTATCAGTTTAACGGCGAATCTGCTGACACAATGCTCTTGGCGGGGCAATTTTATCTCAAACCTAATGATGTGGTTTTTGTTGCCCCTATCGGTGTCGCTTCGTGGAATCGTGTTATTAGCAAGATTTTTCCGTCGACTACTTTAAATAAAAACATCAAATAAGTGATTAATGGTATGGATACTTTAATAAATACAAGTTCAAACCTGTCAACTGATAGTAATGAGGAGATTGATTTACAAGAACTATTTGGTACATTGGTAGAGAAGAAATGGCTCATTGCTATTATTACTAGTATTATTTTTATGGCTAGTGTGTTTTATGTTTTAATTGCCACACCAGTTTATCGGGCTGATACAGTTTTACAAGTTGAAGATAAATCCAACAATATGCTGAATTTGAGCGATTTGACCAATTTTTCTGCTAGCTCACCCACTTCGACAGAGATCGAAATCATCAAATCACGCAATATTATTGGTCAAACGGTTGACCAACTGAAATTAGATATTTTAGTTAAGCCTGATTATTTTCCCATTATTGGTGCGGCAATTGCGCGTAGAAATAATGACAAAAATATTACTAAAGATAATAGTCGTACTGGCTACGCTTGGGGTGGAGAACGCATTCAGATTGAGCAGTTTACCCTGTCTCGTTCTCTACAAGAAGACGGCATTACTTTAATTGCACAAGACAATCAAACCTATAAACTTATTGATACCGAAGGAGGGGTGTTATTAATAGGAAAAGTAGGTGAATTGGCACAAGCGAATGGCGTAACTATATTTATTTCAGAATTAGTTGCTAGAATAGGCACTGAATTTAGTTTATCAAAAGATAATCGTGCTGAAATTGTTGATGATTTAAAAAAAATAATCAAAGTAACTGAGAAAGGTAAAAAAACGGGTATTTTAAATATTAGTTTAGAAGGTAAAGATAGGGTCTTAATTAGTCGTATTATTGAAAATATTGCGAATTTATATCTACGGCAAAACATTGAGCGTACTTCGGTAGAGGCCGAACGCAGTTTGGTTTTTTTGCAAAAGCAAACCCCTTTAATTAAAGATGAAATGGAGGCAGCCGAAGTTGAGCTTAATAATTATAAGGGTTATAAAAATTCAGTCAATTTAACTTTAGAAACACAATCTTTACTGAATCGAATTATTATGATTGAAACCCAACTGGCTGAGTTAGAGGTAAAACACTCAGATTTGTCTAAAAAATATACCGATATTCACCCGATTATGATAACGCTGACAAATCAAGAAGTTAAGCTTCAAGAGCAATTGGAAAAAATCAATGCCAAAGCACATGGATTGCCAAAAACACAGCAAGAAATATTACGCTTATCTCGTGATGTGGAAGTCGCAACAACAATTTATACGCAATTACTTAACAAAACTCAAGAATTAAAAGTTGTCAAAGCGGGCACAGTAGGCAATGTGCGTATTATTGATACTGCACTCACTGCTCAGCGTCCCATTAAGCCTAAGAAATTACTCATTGTCTTAATCAGTACGCTACTAGGTTTGTTTCTGGTAATCGCATGGGTGCTTGTGCGTCGTGCTATGAATAAGGGCGTGGAAGATTCTGATTTAATTGAGAGAGATATCGGTATTCCTGTGTATGCTAATGTTGCCTTAAGTGCCAAACAAAAACTACTTAACAAGGATATCATCACAAATAAGATTAAGCATGCTATTTTGTGTGAACATGATCCTCAAGATTCGGCTATTGAAGGCTTAAGAAGTCTACGAACCAATCTTCATTTTGCGTTATTAGAGGCCAAAAATAACATTGTAATGGTAACAGGTCCATCACCTGACATAGGTAAAAGCTTTGTTTCAATTAACTTTGCACATACGATAGCACAAGCTGGACAAAAGGTATTGTTAATTGATGCAGATATGCGTAAGGGGCATATTCATAAAGAATACAATTTAAGTCGCAGCCCTGGATTGAGTGAATTGATTACCAATCAGGTTGATAAAAAAGTAGCGGTGCATAATAGTGAATTTAAAAATATAGATATACTCACAACAGGTGCATTACCCCCAAACCCATCTGAGTTGTTAATGCATAAAAATTTTGGACGATATCTAACTGAGTTTAGCAAAGATTATGATTTAATACTCATTGATACGCCGCCAATTTTAGCCGTTACTGACGCGACGGTGATTGCTCAGTTATGTGGTATAACATTTGTATTATTGCACTATGGCATGCATTCCATGTCTGAAATTCGTGCCACAATTAATCGATTAAGGCAGAATAATATCGAGACCAAGGGCTTTATTTTTAATGGCATCAAAGCACATGGTGGTTATGGCAAATATGCACACTATCATTACGAATATAAAACACAAGAGTAAAGTAAGTAGGTGGAAATATTGGTTGACACCATTTTGGGACCTATGTATTAACCCAACACAACATCAAAATCCAGCTGGATTTGAGGAATTATAATTTTTATTGTTAACTATCTTATTCATTTCAGATGTTATAATAAATACTTGTTTATAATAGATTTAAAGTAAATAATATGGAACAAACAAATTTAATGACAGAGGCGTTGAACCTGACCTATTTTGGGATGGGTTTTGTCTTTTTGTTTTTGACTTTATTGGTGTTTGTGATTAAATTTATGTCGGTTATCATTCAAAAAACAAATAACCCAAAGTCTGTTGTAGCAGGTATTGGCGGGATGGATGAAGAGATAGATGAAGAGACTAAATTTGCGATTGAGAAAGCAATCAAGATGCACAGAGGAGCATAGAAAATGTTGAATTTTCTAAAAAATACTGTTCAAAAATCTGATAATCAGAAGAACACTAAAAAAGTAGAAATCACCGAATTGGTGCTGCGTGATGCACATCAGTCATTATTTGCGACTAGAATGCGTATTGATGATATGTTGCCGATTGCTGATAAACTTGATAAGATTGGCTATTGGTCGGTAGAATCTTGGGGTGGCGCGACTTTTGACTCTTGTATTCGCTATCTCGGTGAAGATCCTTGGGATCGCATTCGTGAAATTAAGGCGGTGATGCCGAATACACCACAACAGATGTTGTTGAGAGGGCAAAATTTATTAGGTTATCGTCATTATAGTGATGATGTGGTGCGTAAATTTGTCGAGCGTTGTGCGGAAAATGGGGTGAATGTTTTCCGTATTTTTGATGCGATGAATGATATGCGTAATCTCAAAACCGCGGTTGATCAAACAGTTAAACTCGCTCAGCATGCACAGGGCACAATTTCTTATACTGTTAGCCCAGTGCATACGATGCAGACTTGGGTAGATATGGCCAAAGAGATTGAAGACATGGGCGCACATTCCTTGTGTATCAAAGATATGGCGGGTTTATTACATCCTTATGATGCTTATGATTTGGTGAAAAAATTGAAAGCAACTATTGACATTCCAATTCAATTACACGCACACGCAACTACAGGTTTATCAACGGCTACGATTGTTAAAGCAGTTGAAGCGGGTATCGACCGTGTAGATACAGCGATTGGCTCAATGAGTATGACTTACGGGCATTCAGCGACGAATGCGGTGGTGGCAATTTTAAAAAATAGCTCAAGAAAAACGGGTTTGGATTTAGAAAAACTTGAAGAAATTGACGCATATTTCAGACCGATTCGCGCTAAATATGCACAATTTGAAGGTACGCTTAAAGGTGTAGATTCTAGAATTTTATTATCACAAGTGCCGGGGGGTATGTTGACCAATATGGAAAGTCAATTGCGTGAGCAAAATGCGCTTGATAAGATGGATGAGGTAATGGCTGAAATCCCACGCGTGCGTAAGGATTTGGGCTACATTCCATTGGTAACACCGACTTCACAAATTGTTGGCACACAGTCAGTTTTAAATGTTTTGACAGGCGAACGATACAAGACAATTACCAAAGAATCGATAGGTATTTTAAAGGGTGAATATGGGGAAACACCGGCAGAAGTTGATAAGGGTTTGCAAAATAAAGTGTTAGAAGGTGAAGAGCCAATTACTTGTCGTCCAGCAGATAATATTGCACCAGAAATGCATATTCTTGAACAGGAATTTGACAAAATTGTGGCAGAAAAAGACTTAACTATCGCGGCTAACAAAATAGATGATTTATTGACTTATGCCTTGTTTCCACAAGTGGGGATTGACTTTATAGAAAATCGAAACAATCCTGATTTCTTTGAGCCAGTGCCACAAGCGGGTGAAAATAATACTACTAATAATTCAACTGAAGAAGGAACTTACACGGTTTCTGTTAAGGGTACTTCTTATACCGTTGATGTTTGTGCGGGTGGTAATGTTACTTCGATGAAAGCGGCTTCTGACAAAGATGCCTCAGTTGCCACACTCACAGAAAAAGAAATTGTTGATGATGTGTCTACTGAAGGTGCAGAAGCAATCAACGCACCCCTTGCGGGTAATATTTGGAAAGTGGTGGTTGCACCGCGTCAAAAAATTAATGAAGGCGATGTCTTGGTTATTTTAGAGGCGATGAAAATGGAAACAGAAATCAGAGCGGCTCGCAGCGGTATTGTTGGTGATGTCAGTGTCAAAGAAGGCGATACTGTTACCGTTGGTCAAACACTTTTAACCTTAGTATAATATGGAACAACTAAACATACTTTGGGCGAATACAGGCTTACAACAAATGGTGTGGGGGCAAGGATTAATGCTGGTTGTCGGTATGTTGCTGTTGTATCTTGCAATTGTTAAAAACTTTGAGCCACTGCTGTTATTGCCGATTGGTTTTGGTGCGATTTTGGCGAATATTCCAGGTGCAGGTATTGCTGAAGGCGCGGGTATTTTGCATGTCTTTTATGTGGTTGGTATTGAGTCGGGTGCTTTCCCACTGATTATTTTTATGGGTGTGGGTGCGCTAACGGATTTCGGACCTTTGCTTGCTAACCCAAAGACTTTACTTTTAGGTGCTGCCGCACAATTTGGTATTTTTGCAACGCTATTAGGTGCGATTGGTTTAACTGCTTTAGGTATTTTTGATTTTAACCTCACTGATGCTGCTGCAATTGGTATTATCGGTGGTGCCGATGGTCCGACCAGTATTTATGTAGCATCAAAATTAGCCCCTGATTTACTCGGTGCGATTGCAGTCGCTTCTTATTCTTATATGGCGTTAGTACCACTTATTCAACCACCGATTATGCGTGCGTTGACGACAGAAAAAGAACGCAAAATTAAGATGGTGCAATTGCGTGAAGTGTCGCAGAAAGAAAAGATTATTTTCCCAATTGTGTTATTGATGTTAGTGGCATTATTATTGCCAGATGCAGCACCGTTATTGGGTATGTTTGCGTTTGGTAACTTAATGAAAGAGTCGGGTGTGGTTGACCGTTTGAGCGATACAACACAAAATGCCTTGATTAATATCGTTACTATTTTCTTGGGTTTAGCGGTGGGCTCCAAGTTGATGGCAGACAGGTTTTTGCAGCCTGAAACTTTAGGTATTTTGGTACTTGGCATGGTGGCTTTCGCAATCGGGACCGCTTGTGGCTTGTTGATGGCAAAATTAATGAATGCATTTAGCAAGAAAAAAATCAACCCTTTGATTGGCTCAGCTGGTGTTTCTGCAGTGCCAATGGCAGCCCGTGTTTCCAACAAGGTAGGTTTAGAATCTGATCCACACAACTTCTTGTTAATGCACGCAATGGGTCCGAATGTTGCGGGTGTTATCGGCTCAGCAATCGCAGCAGGAATAATGATACAGTTCTTGTCTTGAGGACACCTAAAAAAATCTAGCACAATTTATGAAACACATAAAACGGCTTCTTTCCCACCTAAAAACTTGTCAAATAGCTGGTTACTCTTCTTGTTTTTGGATGGGAAATGGACTATTTCCTGCATTCCCTAAATTGCACAGAGATTTCTGGGGGTATCCTTAAATGCAACGCACCTTTTTAAAATCCAAGATCCATCGAGTAACTGCCACTGCCAGTGAGGTGGATTATGAAGGATCGTGTGAGATTGATGGGGTTTTGTTGGATGCAGCAGGTATTGACACTTTTGAACAAATTCAAATTTACAACATCAATAACGGCAATCGCTTTACCACTTACGCCATTCGTGGCAAAGACAATGCTGGCGTGATTTCAGTGAATGGTGCAGCAGCACATAAAGCGGCTGTGGGTGATTTGTTGATTATTGCTTCGTATGCGAGTTATGATGAAGTAGAAGTTAAAAACTACGCACCAACGCTGTGCTATGTTGATGCAGATAATGTTTTGACAAGAATTAAATCCTCTATCAGTTAGTGCAAGGCTAAACTTTTCTGTGTTTCAGCGATAAATAAATTGCTTGCACCCATTGATCCAATATTCCATTCAGTACTTGGCATGACTTTAATAAGCAAATCTAAAATATTGTGTAAGAGTTGAAAATTGAGATTTAGGTTGATTTCCTGACTAGCAGTATTGGCAAAAATAAGAGTAATATTGCTATTTTCATAAACATTAATCGTAATTTTGTCAATTAAAATAGGTGCCTCACCCATCGGAAATTTATTGCCAGCATTAAAAGGTGTCTCATAATCACTTTCATTAATAATATTTTGGTGTCCCACTTGGTGCTCCATTTCTTGTTGCATTTGCTGGGGTGTTAATTCCTTTCCTGGTTCTGACATCATCTGAGTTGATTCACTTTTCATATCGCTCAGTTTAGGTTTATCAACCAAAGAATGATTGATAGTCTGATTGAGAATATCCCAAAATGACGCCACAATGCGACGGGTAAGAAAGAGACGCATTTCCTCACCTTCTACACTGTTAATATTCATAACAAGTCGGTCTTCTTGACTTGAATAGGAAATTTGCATTTGATGTATGTTCATAGGCTTACATTATATTTATGTAAAGGTTTCTATATTATACCATTTTTAACAAGTAATGAAAATGGTACCAATCCTTATCCGTTTTGGCGCACTTAAAAACAAACAATTATTAGAGACCTTTGCATAAATATGAATAATCATCAAAATACCATCTTTCATCAATTTAAAAACTTTTTAAAAACACCCTTAGCCCTGCTAGGAGTGGATTTA
>FPHZ01000213.1_pt2 | contig 12642 bp, 15 predicted proteins | sample 1057321 | NCBI WGS metagenome assembly FPHZ01 (sample SAMEA4473301, study PRJEB15554) | hydrothermal vent metagenome | biome: marine basaltic hydrothermal vent biome; feature: marine hydrothermal vent; material: water | place: Pacific Ocean | collected 2011-06-14/2011-07-23 | depth 1705 m
TTCTAAGCCGCCTATGTGGCAGTAAACGTCTTGTCAATAAAACCCGATTTTCATCAATCTTTCTAAGCCGCCTATGTGGCAGTAAACAGTATTATAAACACAAACAAACACTATTGCAACAATGCTTTAAAGTAAAAACACCATTTTTACCAATGTTTTTTATCATTATCATAACATACTGATTCATAATAACTTCTTAAAGAGCGGTCAATTAATGGTTAATAAATCATCATACCATTGCCTCATTCAAAAAAAATCATAGCTCACACCCTGTCTCAAAACACCAATCAACAAAAAAGGCTAAAAGGCTTAAATGGCTTTTGGAAGGGTAAGGGATAGATTTTCCTTAAGGAAAAATCCTTACCCCAAAAGGGCTTGCACTCCGCTCCTGGGAAGGAGTCGCTGCGTGCAAATGGCTTACAAGAAGCCTGCATCAGTAAACAATCCCCTAAAACCACACCAAATACAATCAGTTAAATTATGCACACCAACGCTTGGTGTGCATAATAATAGGACAATACAATTGATGCATTATCATATGCCAACAGAAAAAAATTTAGATTTAAAAAAAATTATGCAGAAAAAACAAAGCAATAAACAAAGTAATATTTTGCTAACTATTATATTTATACCCGTCTTAATGATGAGTGTGCCTACCAAGGTGGTATTTGCGTCGAATTTCAATGCGAATGAACTACAGGCTTTAAAAAAGGTAGAGCAATACATTCGCTCTACCGCCCCATTGATAGAAAAAGCCAAGGGAATGCAAATAGTTGACTCAAGATACAAGTTTGGTTACGACGCATTGAGACAAGACCTAGCCGAAGTTTCAAACAGTATCCAGCGATTTATAAACCAAAACAAAAGAAGTCAAGCACCAAGAGTCATTAAAGCACTGATAAAGGAGTATTAAAGCAATGAGTACAACTTTTACGGTGATTGCCTTCAAAACACTTATAGGCGGTTTATATCTGTTTTGGCTCATAAGCGTAGTACTGATGACGCAAAAAGCAATGGCAAGAAAAAGAATGGACATAAGTGAGGCTGGTATGTTGTGGATAAAAGCATTGTTTGTTGTGCTTTTCGTCGTAATAATACTGAACTTAGTGTAAATAAAAATTAAATCAAAACAATAAATAAAGGAAACAATAATGAAAACATTAAAAACAATGAAAGCAACATATTTAACGATAATCGGAAGCATTGTTAGTTCTAATGCATTGTCTGCTATACCAACTAAAATTGGAGCTATTAACATAAATGAAGATGATATTTTTGCGACCATTTGGGAGTTGGTTCTACTGATAATTAAATATGCTGCTTGGTTGGGAATGGCTGCAGCAATCATAGTTGGGGTGTTCGTAATTATTGGTGCATTATCGGAATCTAAGGAAAAAGGCAACATGGGCATACTGTGGAAAAACATTACTGCCACACTGATAACAATAGCATTCGTTATGCTGTTGTGCATTTTAGTGATTGTTTATATGGATATTTAAAAAAATGAAATTGGTTGAAGACATAGGGATTTACAAGTCCTGCTCTTATGTGGAGTTACTTTTTCTTTTTCTCTTGGCATTCGCATGCACTTTCATTGTGTTGTTGTTATTGGCACCTGTTTCAATCGGTATTACCTTGATTGTATCGGGCATTTTGTCATTTGTTTTTTTAAGCGTTTTGGCGTCAGTATATCGAGATAAAAAACGCAACGCATCAGAGCGATTTCATATTAAGAAAATTGCACTTGCTCTAAATGGATTGTTTGGTATAAACATTCATAATGCAGTTGCTTTTTCATCATTGAGTCAGAAGTAAATTATGCTAGAAGAAATTATTGATAAAGACAAAGCCAGAGAAGTCAAGGAAAAAAAACTACTTGCTATTATTATAGGATTGGTTGTCACAATTATTGCATCTGTATTAGTTATGCTTGCATTATCAACCAATAAGACATATCGCATTTCTTTGCCGCCATCGTTGAATTTTGGGACAGTCGTAAATACTGGCGAGATAGATCCCTTTGAAATTTATTCATTCGCAGGATTAATCACCCAACAGTTAAACCTGTGGAAAGATGGTAAGGTAGATTTTCAAACTAATATCAATAAGTTTGCAGCCTACATTACCCCAGAGTATCGTAATTATCTGCTAGAAGAATACAACAATCTGTTGAAACTCGGTCAACTTAGCGGTCGTGAACGCTCCCTGCAGGGAGAGAGTATGTATCAATCAAGTAGCGTAAAGAGATACTCTACTAATGCGTGGTTGGTCGATATTACATTTCACCAGCAAGAGCATATAGACAATCAACGATTTAAAGATTTTAGAATTCAACATTTTATTAAAGTTGTGTTTAGAAATATTGATACAGAAACAAATCCATGGGGCTTGCAACTAGATGTGCCTTGGAAAAACCCAGTGAGATTAAGAAACATAAACGACACAGAGGGAGGGCAATGATTAAGTTACTATTATCTGCATTTATGCTGTGGGTGCTATTGGTGCCCAATGCAAATGCAGAACTTCGACTACTGAACCATTTTGGCGACCCTATTCCATTAGAATTGTCTGTTGGGCAAGAAATTCAATTAAACTTTGAAAATCCTTTGGGCAGTATTGGCATTCCTGAAGCAATTAAAAGTAAACTGAAAAAGCAGTTAATTGACACAAGACTATGGATAAAAGCAACAAAAACATTTAAACCAACCCGAGTATTGATAAAAAATGCCAAAGGCGGCATTAGCGTATTTTTACTATCTGCTACAACTCGCAAACAAAAGGTGACGCAGCACCCAATAAAATACAATGTTATAAATGAGAAAAGGCAACTTAATGAAGTTAGTCCAGTAAAAAATGCTAACCCCGAATTAAGTTATGTGGACTTAACAAGATTTGTCGCCCAGTCCCTTTATTCACCTAAAAGATTGATTAAAAAAATCAAAGTGATTAGAGTGGTTATTGACACTAAAAAAACAGTACCCTTATTTATTTGCTCAGAAACCTTAGCATGTAATGACACTGTTTCAGCACGCCCAATTGCGGCTTGGAAATCTTCTCGCTACTACATTAGTGCCATATTGTTAAAAAACACCAGTAAGCAACAGGTTGTGTTAGATCCTCGTGATTTAATTGGAGAATGGAAGTCCGCAACTTTTCATTTCAATCGATTGGGTCAAGCTGGTAGCCCAACAGATACCTCGGTTGTTTATTTAATCTCCTTATCGCCATTTGAGCAAAGCTTATGAAAATACTTTGGGGGCTTTCACTTTTGATTGTGCTAATACTTGGCTCTAGTCTGTATTATTATGAAAATCAAGATGCTGTCGATACTAAAGATGTAATAGTAACGACAGAGCCAATGGCAATAAATAAGGCGGTTAATGAGGAATACAAGACCGCACAAGATGATGAAGATAGTGTTGTGGAGTCAAATAAATTATTATTAATTGCGGTCAATAATATACAACAAAAGTTTAAGGATTTTCAAGAAAAGCAAAAAATAGATATTGAAACAACTAAGCAAGCAATAGAAGATTCTGCAAATAGAAGCAAAGATGCTACAAATGATATTGTTAATAAAGCCATATCGTTTGTTAACAAAGGGTTGAACAAAACAATAAGGGGCGACAAAGTAAACTATAAAATCAACGACTCAGACGGTTCCAGTAGTCAAGCGTATGTTTGGACAAAATCATTGCGTTCTGGCACATTTAATGAAGAGGGTGAGTATGTTTTGACTGATGATATAGGGTTGCCAAATACTACGGACAATGCGGACAACTATGCTATTGAAGATAATCAGGATGGCGACAATACAGCGAACAACCAGCCAACAAAAAAACCAGTTTACACCGTACCCAATAACAGCGTTTTATCTGGCGTATTGATGACGGGATTACTCGGCAGAATACCCGTAGATGGAGAGGTAATAGATCCATTTAGATTTACCATTAAAATCAACGACAAATCGTTTTATGCCAACAATCACTCAAATAATATTTTAAAAGATGTTTTTGCATCAGGAACGGCGACTGGGGATTTATTATTAACTTGCGTTAGAGCCTCTATTGACTCATTTACTTTCATATTTGAGGATGGAACAATCAGTGATCACAAAATCACCGACATAGGCACACTCAATGATGCCTATGGCTACCCTTGTATTAAGGGTGAGTTATTTACCAATGCAGCACAGTATATAGGCACAAGTGCCGTATTATCAGGTTTGTCCAATGCCGCCAAAGCATTTGCTGATGCCCAGAAAACAACCACTAACAATACAAATGGTAGTTCATCATCCCAAGTAACAGGTTCAGCGTCAAAGTTTGCGGCATATAACGCCTTAAGTGGTGGCGTTGGAAGTGCACAGGGATGGGTTTCTCAGAGGGCAAAGTCATCTTTTGATGTTATTTTTGTTCCTTCAGGTAAGAAAATAAAGATATTGACACAAGAACAAATTAGTATTGATTATGACCCTAACGGCAGAAAATTGAACCACACATTGTTCGCAGGAGGACAAAATAATGAAACACTTGATTAAAATATTATTAATATTGCCATTTATCTTGTTACTATCCAGTTGCGGCAGTGAAATAAAACCTGAAAACCAAGGAAAAAAGATGGAAACATTTTTTCAAAATCATAACGATACACAATTACCTAAATTAACAACACCTGTCGTTAAGCAAAGGTTGAATGCAGGGTTTATCAGAACTCAAGCAAGGGAGCTTGAAACCAACTTTCCTAAATTGTCCAACCCCATTCTAAATATGTTTGTATATCCGCATCTAACAAGGGGCGGTAATCCTGTGCCAGGCTATACAACAAATTTTAATCTGTATGAAAGAGATCATTATGCACTACCAGCCGAGATATTGTAAAAAATGAACTTATTAGATGCCTTAAAATCAAAAAAACCATTAACCGAGTCTGCTTTAAGGCAGCCACTGGTAGCAGACGATCAAAGAGAATTATTGTTCGCCCCTTCGTTTGTTGATTTGTTGCCAGTCAAGCAATATCTTGATAAAGGTATTTTTAGATTTAGAGACGGCGGACTTGGTAGTGTCTTTAAAGTCAATACGATTAACTTAGAAGCGACAACAGAAGAACATCAACAGGATGTTTTAAAAGCAGTATCCTTTGTCTTAAAAAATGCAATTTCTTATGAACATGTGGATTTTTGGCTTTCACAGATGTTTATTGTTAAGACACAGCCAACAGATAAAGTGTTAGATAAAATCCACACGCATTGCAATAAAACCAACTTGCTAGAAGGGGAAAATGAGAAGGGCAATAATTTATCAAAGAACTACCTTCAAGAAATGGATGGACACATTCGCTCTTTGGCAAACAAAAACGGTGCATTTATTGACAAGGAAACGGGAGAAGCGTGGTCACTATCTCATTTAGAGGTTTATTTTTGCTTTTGGCAGGAAAAAACCAGTAGTGCAAAAGTGAAAGACTTAAAAGAGGAGTTTGAGCTGATTGATGACGCTATTGTAAGGATGGAGCACGCCTTGACTCAAGCAAAAGTTGAAACACAGCGTCTTGATGCTCAAGGTTATATTGATATGATGGGATGCTTTTTTCATGATGAAAAAGTCACTTATAAAACAAGTGACTTGGGTGCTTTAGAGGAGGATTTGTCGCAGATTGCCTTAAATCGTTTGCAAATTAAAGTGCCAAAAGAGGGTATTTTTGAATTTAAACAGGGTGATAAAAGTAAACATGTTGTTTATATGCCACTAGAACAAATTCATGATACCGATCAAATTAATGTTGGTTATTTAAGTGCTGAGAACAAACAGACTAAATTGTCATTATTTGACAGATTACCTGTTGGTAGCATTTGGTCACAAACGACAATTTACATCTCTCAAGATAAAGCCGATGAGTATTTAGACAAGATTAAAAGCAGTTCAATTGGCAATGATACCAAATCTGATGAAAACTCCAATGCTGCGGAAAACGCTAAAGAAATGTCAGCTAAAGGAGACTATGTTTGCAGATATGCCGCTGGTCTTTATTTGACTAATTCGAAAGAAAGTGCGTTAAGGGAAGAAGTGAGAAAGATTAAATCTGTTTTTGGTGCACTAAGCTTAGACTTGTTAGAACCAAAACAAAACCCCTTGTCACAAGATGACTTTATTAGATCACTACCTTTTTGTTTTAATTACAAACTGGATAGAGCCTTTTTTAGAAAACGAGCCTCACTACAACACATCTCAACGGTGGCTGCATTATCGCCGTTTTATGGCAGAAACACAGGCACAGGCTCGGCAGGTGTCATTAAATTTAACAGAGGCGGTGAGCCACTAATATTTGACCCTGTTACTGATAAAAGTCAGAACGCTTTTGGATTGTTGTTTGGCCCCTCTGGAACAGGTAAATCAGCTTGGCTAATTGAATTTTTATTCGCAATGATGGCAGTCCATAAGCCCAAACATGTATTCATTATTGAAAAAGGCGATAGTTTTGGGTTGTTTGTTGATCATTGCAAAGAGCAAGGGTTGTCCACAAACAAAGTAACCATTAAAGCAGGGTCTAAAGATATTCATTTGCCACCTTTTGCAAATGCCACAAGATTGATTACCGATAAAGACAAGGATCAAGAAAGAGATTTGCTTGGTGAGTTATTAATTGTTGCTCAATTAATGATTACTGGAGGAGAGGCTAAGGAGGCTGATAAATTTGAGCGTAGCGACTTAGATACTGTGGGCAATGCTATTCAATTGGCAGCACAAAAGACAATTGATGAAGACAGAGACACTACACTAACAGAAGATGTTATTAACGCCCTGAGTGAGTTGGCAAACAATAATAGTAAACTATCAGACATTGAAAAAGAACGCATACGCAATATGGCAAAAAGTATGCGTGTCTATATTAATTCAGAATTTGATAAGAGCATTTTTAACACATCGGGAGAATTGTTTCCAGAGTCAGACATTACTCAACTTGATGTCGGTATATTTGGTTCGGATGGCTACGAGTCAAAGTTAGTCGTTGCTTTTGCCTCTCTTGTTAACGACATCAACAGAATTGCTGAAAAAAATCAGTTTTCTGGCAGACCCATATTTTTACTTATTGACGAAGCACACCTTTTCACCAAAAACCCATTAATTATCAGTTGGATTTTGAAAATGGTCAAAATGTGGCGAAAATGGGGTGTCTGGGTTTGGTTTGCAACACCGTCGCTTGATGATTATGCGGGTGCGGCGAGTTCAATGTTTGATACTATAGAATGGATTATTTGTTTAAAAATCAAAAAATCAGAAGCCACTAAATTAGCAAAACTCATTGATTTAAGCGATGAGCAAAAGGCACTTATCGCATCGGTAGGTGGTGCAAAGGGGCAATATAAAGAGGGTGTCGTTATTAGCGATAATATCAGCGCATTATTTAGAAGTGTCAGTATGCCTTTAGCGTTAGCACTTGCGATGACAGAGCAGGATGAAAAAGCCATACGACAAAAAATAATGAAAAGAGATAATTGCAGCGAAATGCAAGCAGCGTATTCAATTGCTGATGACATATTAAAAACAAGAAATATGTTAACAGGCTAACACAGAGCATTAATAACGACATGAAAAAAATAATTACACTTGCACTGCTACTACTATTCTCTGAAGCAACACTTGCCAACAAGGCAGAAGTTTGGTTGTTTGGCACTAAAGAACAAGTATTTACGCAAACTCATCGCCTAAAAAGTGCTTGGATAGTGAAGCATTATTTAATTGATGGGGGTAGGGACTTTGAAGCAAAAATAAGTCAAGGATTAAGTAAAAACAAAAACAAGGCAATGCGACAAGTGAAGCAAAGATTTGTGAAACATAAGGCACAATGGGTTAATGAAGCAAAAAAGGTGTGGCAAGGTGCGATTAATGCACAATCACTGAATATTGACAAGGTGCCAGCCATTACTTTTGACAAGGGTAAGACAGTCATTTATGGCATAACGAATTTACCCAAGGCTTTAAAAATTTATAAACGGAAAGTAAAATGAAAACACTACTTCTGCTCATTTTTTTTGTTAATGTAACAGTTATAACTACTGCTAACGCAAAGACATTTAGTGCTGCGGATTTAACCAGTAGTGCAACTTCTGAAGACTGTTTGGATTATTGCGTGGATGGCGTTTGTTTTTGGTTAGTCTGTAGCCTTTGGGGTTGCAGTGTAAAAACGACACCGCATATAAATCACAATTTACCAGACTTCGTTGTTAGTAGTTATAACGAACCAGGGAAAAACTCCTTTTTGGAAGTGCAATCGCTAGAACTTACATCGGGCATACAAGGTGGGCATTTAAACACTAAAAACAATAAGAATGTTAATAGTGGCATAAAATTTAAAGAAGCAAGCGTTATAGGTAATCCTGTTGCTTATGCAATGGGAAAAGCGAAATATCTTTGTAAGTCTAAAATCAAGCCCTATATGCCATATTATCTATCAACTTTAGATCAAATAATGTGGCGTAGTGGTTTAAGCGACATGCTCTACCCTAGTACATGGGTTCCTGGTATGAACGAAGTGAGTTCAAATAAAAATCAGACAGATAAGTTTCTAGCGTCTTGGGGGTCTTTATACCCAAGAAGCGGTTTTGTAAATCAAAAAAACGAAGTTAAAGCGGCATCAGTTATTGCAGCTAGAGCTTTAGAGGTAGTTGTGGAAGGTGGGCTTAGGATATATCAACCGCTAGGCAATAGCGGCAATATGAAAAAGAATGGCAAATGGCAAATGGTTTCTCCTGTTGAAGAAAACATGTGCCGTGCTTTTGGCGTTGAAAGCGTTGAAGAACTGCAAGAAAAAGTGGACGAAGAGGGTCAATATGGCTGGACTGCCTGGCGTAATTACGGCTGTTGTATTCCAGGTCCAGGTGCATTTATAGGTTCATCCGTTACAGGGTGTCTAAATTAAATTAAAAGAGGTAAAAAAATGAATGAAGCAGATAAACCAGGTGTGCTAAGAAGTTCTATTACAGTAGAACTAAGCACAAAAGAGGCAGTAGCCCTATTCAATGGCAGAAAAAAAACAGAAGAATTAAACTTAATTATCGGGCTAAGCGACTTTGCACAGAGAGTAAGAGACATAAATAATGCGTCGCATAACAACGACCCTTATGCTGATTTTTTTCTACTTGAGATTGAATACGCATTAAAATCAGCAAAAGAGGAGTTAATTGATTCCCAAGACGATTTGACTAAACTTTCTGATTCATCTTTATTGCAGATTAACCAAGGAAGTTCAATCAGACCAACTACACTAGAAACTCGCTTTGCGAGTGTCTATGCTAATATTGCTTTAGACCTATTGAAGCGTGCAGATAATTTATTGCTGACATTGTATGCTTTGAGGCACACTGGAATGTTTAATAGAGTTGATTGCAACAACCAGATAAACAACACAAAAAGATTATTGCGCAAGACTTTTTTATCTGCAAATGGATACAGGTTCTTCGGCATCAATCGAAGGGATGTTGAGCAACAAACAGCCAAATATCGGCAAGCACATGTTGCCATGAAATTTACCGAAGAGTTGCCTGCCGATATTTTGGATAAAACTCGAAGAGCGGAATTTGCCCCAAATATTGTACTCGATCCAAATGAAATTTTCAGAAAACCGAAGAAAGTCAATACCCAAGCCACTGCCGCCGCCAAAGATGAATGATATAAGCACAATACACAATAAAATATTAAATCATTACATGGGTGCTTATGATTTAATATCTGGCGACTTTAAAAACAAAACAGTTCCTATCCTCAAAAAGTTGGAAACCTCTTCACAAGCACCAGAGGATTTTGTTGATTTGTTTTTAAATTCCAAGATATGCAGTGTTTGCGTAACTTTTGTTGAAACTGGTGAAAAATGGAATCCAATTCAGGAGCCTTTGATTTTGTTTCTATCTTGTCGAACTCATTGGAACTTTTGGGCTGAAGGCTTTAATGACTATTTAATTAGAACAGAAGGAAATAATACAGAACAAAGTTCAGTGTTGTTTGAAGAAAATAAAACGCTAAAAAAGCAAGAAAAAGAAGCAATAAAACAATGGTTGCTATTTACAGAATAAATGCTTTTTTTTACAAAAATATTTAATTTTTTCAATAAAAAAGAAGCCAATAACAGCCTTATACAGATAAAATCTTCTGAGGATCTATTGTTTAAGCACAGGAAATTGATAGATGATATTTATCAGCACACCCATGTACCCAAACAGCACTTTGAGGATCTATATCTTTACTCAATAGATCGCCTTGCCATTTGGGTGCAAGATTTGCCAGCAAGTCAAAGTCATCATCATTCTGCTGAGGGTGGTTTTTTATTGCATACGCTTGAAGTTATTGAAATTGCAGTTAAGCGTAGAAACACTAAAATGCTACCAATTGGTGCCAGTGTTGAGAAGCAAAATGAAAAAAAAGATTTGTGGACATTTGCTATTTTTGTCGCAGCACTATTGCATGACATTGGAAAAACCGTGAGTGATGTCAATGTCATGGTTTATGATCACCAACAAAAAGAACTGGGCAGATGGTCTCCGTGGTTCGGCAATATGTCAAGTGTTGACACAGCCAAATACTATCAATATCAATACAACAGCAATAGAAAATACCAACAGCACAGCTTATTGCCTTTGACGCTTTTAAGTCAATTCATTAATCCCGCCGCTATCGATTGGATGCAAAACGAAAGTGATTTGTTTACATTACTTCTAATGACACTACAAGGCAGGAGTGCGGAGGGTGCGATTATTGCAGATATTATTAAATATGCAGACTCTGAGTCTAGTGCCAAGTCATTAGCTAACTCAAGTGGCAATAATGCTGGTAATAGCAATACAGGTAACTCACCGCAACCAAAATCGTTAGCAGATAAATTACTTGATACAATGCGGTATTTAGTATTAGAGACCGATATAAAAATAAATGCACCCGGTGCGGCAATGTTCACCACTCGCAATGATGTTTTTTTTGTTTCAAAAGTTATCATGGATAAGATTAGAAATAGTCTGGATGAGAACAAGCAGAAAGGCGTGCCTTTTGATAATTCTCGGATGATGGATGAATTGCTACAGTTTCATATTATTACGCCAAATTCGGAAGGTAAGGCGATTTGGAACTGCACACTCATTGGAGGAGGATTTAAAAAGCCAGTTACTCTAACAATGCTTAGATTGCCGATTGAAAAAATATATTTCAAGACGGAGAATCATAAAGAACTTGATGTTTTTTCGGGTGAAATTGTCATAGAGGGGGAAGAAAATAAAGGAGACAACAAAGAGGCAGCAAGTAACGCAACTGCAACACCTGAAGTTAGCCATTCTCCTCCAATCCCAATTAATGACGATACAAGTTGCCATCAAAGCGGTAATAACAATGCAACAAGCCCAGCAAACCCAAAGCCAAAACCCAATAATACTACCAAAGAAACACCTCCAGTAGAAGTAAATTTACCACTGCCACCAGGATTTGAGGCTGCAACAGATGAAAACACCAGTCAAAACACTGAGCAAGTGCCACCGCCAAAAGTAGAACCAACAACAGAAGAAACAAAAGCTGAGCAGTCAAGTGGCAAGCCAGAAGTTTTAGAAACGGAACTCGGCAAGGACTTTTTTGATTGGCTGATATTGACCATTAATAATAAAGCAATATCAATAAACACAGTTGAATCTAAAGTGCATATTGTTATGTACCAAGGTAAAAAAGCTTTATTTTTGATTAGTCCTAGAATTTTCAAAGAATATAGTGCTGAGAACTGGGCGCGAACCCAAAAACAATTCGGGCGTTTGAGAAAGAATCTCAAAACTGCTGTCACTGAAGAGAATATTTGGAAGGTAAAAACTAAGACGCAACGAATAGGAAAACAGTCGTCTATAATTAGAGGATATTTGATTATAAACTTGGAAGATCATAATTTTGAAGAATTGCCAAAAGCAAATAAATACCTTGAATTAATAATTACACAACCAAAGGATAAGGACAATGAACACCATAAGTAACCTATTAGAAGATTTTGACTTTAACCCAATAACAACTCCCTTGGCATTTTTATATGAAAATTTAAGTTTGCAAGTAATGATTATTCTAATTGCTTTACCGATTATTTGGATATTGATAATGACTGCCAAGGCTGTTAAAACGAATCGCTTGCATTACACAAAGATTGAGGCACTATTTACCAAGGCTGAAATTAACTTCCTAAGAACATTGGAAAAAGTGGTTACCAACCCTAATGTAGCTATTTTTGGAAAAGTTAGAATTGCCGATATTATTACCCCTCAAAAAACGGCAAATAAGGAAAAATGGTGGCGATTATTTAACAAAATCAGTTCAAAACATGTGGACTATGTCTTGTGTGATAAAAAAGATTATTCAGTCATTTGCGTGATTGAATTAAATGACAGTTCTCACAATACCGCTAAAGCAAAAGAAAGAGATGCCTTTGTTAGAAAAGCTTATCAATCAGCAGGCATTGAATTAGTAGAAATTAAAGCACATAGATATTATGATGTAGATCAAATAGCAATGCAGTTTTCAGAAGAAGTGAAAAGTGTCATAACCCAGTGAACTAAAGACCGCCTATCTTTTATGGACTTTTTAGGTATTAAGCTTAACGATAAGGTGCCTGATGAAAACACTATCTGGCACT
>FPHZ01000129.1_pt1 | contig 11871 bp, 13 predicted proteins | sample 1057321 | NCBI WGS metagenome assembly FPHZ01 (sample SAMEA4473301, study PRJEB15554) | hydrothermal vent metagenome | biome: marine basaltic hydrothermal vent biome; feature: marine hydrothermal vent; material: water | place: Pacific Ocean | collected 2011-06-14/2011-07-23 | depth 1705 m
GATTTTTTGGTGTTCTATAATGGGGTTTTTAGAGGCGCCCATAAGGCTTGTCTAACTTATGTGTGTCCTTGTTCGGAAACAGTAACATTGACAAATACAAGGTGTCAATAATTTGAGTTTGTTGGAGCACTTGATTGAAACTGGTTTTTTCCAAAAACTGCTGGTCATGATCAATAAAATTATGCCCACAAATAAAATCAATATCTTCAGACAAACAAACCTCTCTTACCTCGCTTACCGATGTTGTATCAATATCCGATGTTACAGATAAATACCCTAGCCTATCTATCTCATTGCTGGTTGTTCCAACTTCAGTATCTAGAAATGCAACATTATCAAACACCGCTAATAGCTGTGTTTGTCGGTGGGAAAGGTCTGATTTTTAACCGCTTGAATAAAATCATTAGTAGCGGATTTTATAGTGCCGTTGGTGAGAAAGTTTTTGACAAATTTTGGTGGGTTTTGGGTAATACCGAGCATATCGTAACTGACCAATACTTGTCCGTCGCAGTCCACGCCTGCACCGATGCCGATGGTGGGGATGATGAGTTGTTGGGATATTTTCTTGGCGAGTGAGGCGGGGACGCATTCGATGACAAGGGCTTGCACACCCCAGCGTTCAAGTGCTTTGGCGTCGTTTAAAATGTGTTGGGCACTGTTTTCGTCTTTGCCTTGCACTTTGTAGCCTCCCATTGCTATTACCGATTGTGGCTGCAAGCCGAGATGTCCGCAAACGGGAATGTTATTCTCAACTAATATTTTAAAACACACTTCGTGCTCTCGCCCACCCTCAAGTTTGACCATTTGTGCACCTGCGTTCATTAATTGTTGTGCATTTTGTAGGGTTTGCTCAGCATTGGTATAACTTTGATAGGGCATATCGGCAATCAATAACGCTGTATTCACGCCCTTCGCCACCGCCTGTGTGTGATAAACCATTGTCTCCATAGTAACCGACAAGGTGTTTTCATCGCCTTGAATGACATTGCCAAGTGAGTCGCCTACCAGAATAATGTCAATGCCACATTCATCAAATACTTTAGCAAATGCACTGTCATATGCTGTTAAACAGGTGATTTTTGTGCCTGATTGTTTGTGGGTTTTTAAGTGTTGAATATTCATAATTTAATCAAGGTTGAAGTGTCTAGTTTGTCAATTAACGCCTGAATAGGACCTAATACTGGCACTTTAAAATCAGGTTCAATTTCTGCCAGTGGCACTAATACAAATGCACGGTTCATCATTTCTGCATGTGGCACCATCAATTGTTTAGAGGCAATCACCTGCACGCCATAAGTAATAATATCAAGGTCAATCGTCCTTGCCCCCCATTTTTTCTCACGCACCCGATGTTGTTTGGTTTCAATAGTTTGGCAAACATAAAGCAATTCCAATGCACTGAGATGGGTATGCACCTCACACACTGCGTTAATATAATCGGGTTGCTTGCTGTCGTCAACAGGAGGTGATTGATACAAACTAGACAATGCCACTACTTTGACATCAGATGTGGTATTTAGTGCAATTAACGCATCTTTAATTTGTTGTTTTGGGTTGTTTAGGTTTGAGCCTAGTCCGATGTATGCCAGCATTATTTAATCCAATTCTGAGTTTTCAACCCTGCTACACGATCAAATTCCCTCAAGTTATTACTCACTAAAGTAGCCCCTAAACTGCGTGTGTGAGCGGCAATCCAAATATCGTTATTACCAATAATATTACCCTGCTTGGATAAAGTGGCACGAATATCGCCATAATGACTAGCAACTTTATGTTCAATGGGCATAATGCGAATATTTTGTGTGAATTTATCCAAACTGGCTTTTGACTTAACAAAATTATTGCTTTTGCTGATACCATAAAATAATTCACCGTAAGTAATAGTAGATATACTTATTTGACGATAATCTAACTCACGAAATTTTCGTAAAACTTGCTGTGGACTTTGATTGATGATATAAATACAAATATTGGTATCCAAAATATAATCAATCATCAAAACTTTCTCTTTCAACTGGCGGCATATCATCGCGTTCAAAATCTTTGAAAGCATCATGCAATTCACTCAAAGCATAAAAGGCATCTGTCAAATTAGGTTTGACTGGTTTGATAATTAAATTATCACCCTCTTTGGTAATCTCCACTTCATTCACATCAAAACGCAAGGCTTTTGGCAAGCGAACGGCTTGGGAATTACCTGATTGGAATACTTTTGCTAACATAATAAACTCCTAAAAATATATACAGTTAAGTATATACTATTGTCATTGAAAAATGCTGATTTAATTTTTTACTTAATTCAAAGATAGTGTTTTGAACATTTTACTTACTAAACAATGCAGCCAATAATATAACACCGCCAACAATGGCTAAGCCAGTGGAAATATCTGAATTTTTTTGGCGTTTTTTAACTTCACCCCTAACTTCATCTATTGAGTGAATACCCAAGATTTCCATATAACCCATCATTTCAACTTCGTTGCCACTTTTTACAATTAAATTCAAAAATACTTCCATTTCAACAGATGTAGCAGTTCCTAGAATAATCTTCTCTTGGATTCTTTCTAATTCTTTATATTCTTTCTTTAGCAATGGCATTATTTTTTACCTCCATTAAACCGTTTAAGCATATTTTTAAAGTCACTAAGAAGTCTTTTATTTAATGCTATTTTACTTTTTTTATCACCTAATTTTTCAATTATAACTTGTAGGCTTTGTGTTGTTGTTACTAACTCAAACAAATTTTGTAAATTTGTAATGAAATCCACTGTATCCATAAAATAATTTGGATACAATTTTTGTAACTCTCTAATGTCCTGTATTGATAATAGAACAACCTCAACTTCTTTATCCTGAGTTGCTAATTCCATTGCTGAATACTCTTCATTGGCCTGTTTAAATTGATCCTTGCTATATCTATTACATACCTCTGTTTTTTGATTGGAAAAATTCATTTTTAGTAGTAGATATTGTTCTGCTGAATTTTCATCTATACCCTCAAAAGCAATATGGATATTTTGAAATATATTTAATAACCTTAACTTTTCAATCTTTGGCTTTATATCTTTTACACTTTCAAGAATTACATCTATCTTTGCTTCCTCCAAAGCAACAAACAATATACTAATACCCTTGAATACATCCAAATATTTATTATCACCATGACTTTGTTTTAATGATTGATTTAAATATGTGCCTAATACTTCAACTGCCGTTGCCCAACTGTGTTGAATTTCGGTTCTTATTTGTATTTCTACTTTACACTGCTTCCGTGACTTAATTTGTTCGTCATACCTATAAATCATGTGAATGCTTCTATATCCGCTATAACGGGGCGATTCAATATAATTGTCCTCCTTTACAAATTTAAATCTAGAGTTTTCATATTCTTTCTTAATTTCATCTCTCATTAAGTTAACTTCATTTATATTATCCAAAACAACCCTCAAACCAACAATATCTTGCATTTGAGATAATTTCATGTTTTTTTGTATTTGAAGTTTTTTAACAATTGATGGATTTCTTTTTACTCTTTGCGCAAGAAGTGCGTTAATGCCATGCTGTTTTAATATTCCCTCTATCGTTTGATGACATAAATCCATCGGGCGTTGATGAATTATTCTGAATTGTTGTAGTATTAAGTCTGCCTCTTCTGATGAAATCTGACTGTCTTTGCCAGCCAACCTTTTGCCTGCTTGGTCAATTTTTTTATTACTAATTATCATATGGAGATTAACATTTAATTAATGTTCCAATAACTTCACCTGCGTGCAAGCGAATAAGCACATCGTCAGTTTTACCCGAGGCAATAACAGTATTCGTGTTCGTTTTGGCAGCAGTTTTGGCAGCCAAGACTTTGGTGTACATACCACCCGATCCAAGTGACCCACCCGTTCTACCAGCGACTTTTTCTAATTTTTCATCGTTAACATCAATTCTTTCAATTAATTTGGCATCTGTGTTTTGGCGGGGGTCAGCATCATATACGCCGCCTTGATCAGTCAAGATAATTAACTGCGTAACACCAACTAAGTTAGCAACTAAGGCAGCCAAAGTATCGTTATCACCAAATTTAATTTCCTCAGTAGCAACAGTATCATTTTCATTCACAATTGGCACGGTACCCATTTCTAATAAAGCGTTTAAGGTGGCTTTGATATTGCTACTTTGCTCAGCATTAGCAAGGCTGTCGTGCGTTAGTAACACCTGTGCAGTGTGGATATTGTGTTTGGAAAACAAAGATTCGTAAGTTTGCACCAAACCCATTTGCCCAACGGCAGCGGCGGCTTGTAGTTGGTGAATATCTGTTGGGCGGGTTTCCCAACCTAGGCGTTTCATACCTTCGGCAATTGCACCACTGGATACCAAAATGACATCAATATTGTGCTTTTTAAGTTCAACAATTTGTGCCACCCACCCAGCAATGGCGACTTTATCCAAACCCTTACCATCATTCGTCAGCAGGGCTGAGCCGATTTTAACAATCCATCTATGCTTCTTCATTTGCTTTAGTCAGTTTAAACATACCCGCAATCAAATCCTTGCAACCTAAGCCATTCAACGCAGAAATATAAAATACTTCACCTTTATATTTAATCGCCTTGACGATTTTAGCGGTTATTTCACTGCGTTCGTCCTCTGGCAATAAATCCATTTTATTAATGGCTAATAATCGTGGCTTATTTGCCAAGTCTTGATCATATTTTGCCAGTTCGTTTTCAATGATTAAAAAATTGCTGATAGGGTCGGAACCATCGGCTGGCATCACATCCAATATGTGCAACAACGCTTTAGCGCGCGATAAATGCTTCAAAAATTCAAAACCTAAGCCTACGCCCTCACTGGCATCTTCAATCAAACCAGGAATATCTGCCATAACGATATGCTCATCATAATAAGACACCACGCCAAGTGATGGGTGTAAAGTAGTAAATGGGTAATCTGCTACCTTTGGTCGTGCACTTGAAATCTGACGAATAAGACTGGATTTTCCCGCATTTGGCATACCCAGCAAACCGATGTCTGCCATCACTGACATTTCTAAACCAATTTCACGCACTTCACCCATTGAACCTGGTGTAGTTTTGCGTGGAGCACGGTTGATACTAGATTTAAAACGCGTATTACCCAATCCGTGAAAACCGCCTTTAGCAACGAGTATTATTTGTTCGTGGTCAATCATTTCACCAATCATTTCGTCCGTTTCTAAGTCGTATATTTTGGTGCCAAGTGGGATTTCTACGGTCAAATGATCGGCAGATTTACCGCGTTTGTTTTGCCCTGAACCTGGTTGTCCGTTTTTGGCTCTAAATAAACGATTAAAACGAAATTCACTAAGTGTATTTAAACCTTCTTGCCCTTGAAAATAGACATGACCACCATCACCGCCATCACCGCCATCGGGTCCACCATCAGGGATATATTTTTCCCGACGAAAACCCAGACAACCTGCGCCACCTTTTCCGGCTTCAACACGAATTGATGCAGAGTCAACAAATTTCATAAAAAACCTACTAAAATATAATCTGCGTATTATACCGTTTATCAATGAATCAATTCTCTTACAACTTGCTCGGATATTTATTATTGCCTTTGATGGTTTTACAATTGTGGCTAAAAGGTTTTTCTAATCCTGCTTATCGCCAAAGAATGGGTGAACGCTTAGGGATTTTTTCTACTGTTAAAGGCGATGTGATTTGGGTGCATTGCGTTTCTGTTGGGGAATTTAGAGCTGCCATCGTGTTGATTGATGCATTGATTACAGAGTACCCGAATCACAAAATATTAGTCACCAGTACGACACCAACAGGGTCTAAAGCAGTGACTGAGTATTATCAAAATAGAATTTTGCATTTGTATTTTCCGTTTGATGTATCATTTATCGTTAAGCACTATGTCAAAAAAATCAATCCAAAACTGTGTTTATTATTAGAAACAGAAATTTGGCCAAACCTCATTCACACTCTATATAAAAACAATATCCCGATTCTGTTAGTTAATGCAAGATTGTCACAACGCTCATTAGAAAAATACCAAAAATACCCTAAATTTTCTAAACAGGTATTAAATAAATTAACTTTAATTGCCACGCAAAATCAAAATTCTGCCGATAGATTTAAACAATTAGGCGTTGAAAAAGTAGTAATGGCAGGAAATATCAAATTTGACCAAAATCCAAGTGTAGATTCGAAAGTCTTAACGCAATTAAAAGTCTTTGTCAATAATCGCAAAGTCGTGGTTTTTGCTAGCACCCATAAAGGCGAAGAAGTGCAAATTATTGACGCCTATCTAAAAAATCCCTTGGATGCATTATTAGTCATCATCCCGCGACACCCTGAGCGCTTTGAAGAAGTTTATAAATTGGCCGAAAAATGTAATATCAAAATCATCAAACGCTCTGATAACACCCCTTGTGCCAACTCTGCCATCTTGCTCGGTGACTCTATGGGCGAGATGATGGCATACTTTACAATAGCCGATGTCGTTTTTATGGGGGGCAGCCTAAATGACACAGGTGGGCACAATATGTTAGAACCTGCAGCGCTTTCAAAGCCGATTATATTTGGTCCAAATGTGTTTAATTTTAGTGAAATATCTACAGATTTACTTACTCAAAATGCCAGTATTCAGGTGCAAAATGCAGAAGGTTTATTGAAAGAAGTTTCTGAATTATTAAACAATGATGAAAAAGCCAAAGTCTTAGGCAAAAATGCCAATCAGTATTTTAAATCTCAGCAAGGTGCAGTTGGCAATCTAATCAAACAAGTTAAAGATTTATTGTGATATCTTTGCACAAATAGGGGTGTTTAGCAAAAAGTAACTTTTTGATGGATGTTTTAGGTTATTAGGTGTCCTTATGTAAAAGTCTTATTTCCTAATCCAAAGATTTGTATTTTCTATTTTTTGGATTGGGGTTGTTGTAAATGCTTTCTCACAAACGCCGCCGTGCGTTGATTTGCGTCTTTAGCAGCTAAGTCATCAGCGAAAGTTCTGACATGCTCTGGGCGGAAATCAAAACCACGGCCGACTCCAGGATAAACAATCAATTCAGCATCAACACCGTTACCTTTTAATACTTTAATGCCTAATAAAATTGGGCGTAATCTTTGATATTGTTCGTGTTCGCCAACAAATACCAATGTTGGGACCTTTAACTCGTTAATTTCTGATGCATATTGATATACTTGCTCAACTTCCGAGCCGTTGGGGTCTTGCCAATGTGGGTAATACGACACATGGCATGCGACTTTGTCTTCTTGTTTTTTGTATGTAACTAACGCTTTAAGTGTCATGTAGCCACCTCTCGTATGTGCAACTGTGCAGACTTTATTGCCAATAATATCACCCCGCTCAAGCAAGACATCAATGCCTTTTGCGACATGATGATCGTAAATAGGTGTGTGTTTATTTGGAAATGGTGGCTTAAGATAAGTACCAAACATATTTGGCGCTAGCACGATAAACCCACGAGCCGCCAAGCGTTTTACCCTTGGCAAAGTCCAATCATCCAACCCCCGACGACCATGCTGAAATAAAATCGGTAAGTATTTCCCAGGTTCAGTCGGCTTAAACAAAAACGCCTCAACTTCAACCTCACCATCCATATAAGTAATTTCCTGCATAGACACTTGATGATTCTGCGGCACAGGCAACTGCCCTTCTTGCCACCACGCATCATCCCACCAGCGTTTTTCTTTGTCTTGTGGGTAGTTGATTTCTACCCATGGCTTGGATGGATGTATACCTGAAAAAACCACACTGGAAAAGCATAAAGTTAAAAGTATTGCAATTTTTCTCATACAGGGCACTCCTACAGTCTCTCGGTTGTTTTTATGAATTTTGCAAATAAATCTCACTGTCATTTTTCAAAAATTCATCCGATTTTTTATCCATTCCTAATTGAACAGCAATATTAATTTTTTCAAGCTCTTCGGCATCCATGGTTTTAATTTCTTGCGTGATTTTCATAGAACAAAATTTCGGTCCACACATTGAGCAAAAATGTGAAGTTTTTGCCGCTTGTTTCGGCAAAGTTTCATCGTGATATTTGCGTGCGGTGTCTGGATCTAAGCCAAGATTAAACTGGTCTTCCCAACGAAATTCAAAGCGCGCTTTTGATAAGGCATTATCACGAATTTGCGCGCCCGGATGACCTTTAGCAAGGTCAGCAGCATGGGCAGCAATCTTATAAGCAATAATCCCCTGCTTAACATCGTCTTGATTCGGTAAGCCCAAATGCTCTTTTGGCGTCACATAACAAAGCATCGCACAGCCATACCAACCAATTTGTGCCGCACCAATGGCACTGGTAATATGGTCATAACCTGGTGCAATATCCGTGGTGAGTGGACCTAAGGTATAAAATGGTGCTTCGCCACATTCATCCAATTGCTTTTCCATATTTTCTTTAATCATCTGCATTGGCACATGCCCTGGACCTTCAATAAAGGTCTGTACATCGTGCTTCCAAGCAATTTTTGTCAACTCACCAAGTGTTTCTAATTCGCCAAATTGTGCTGCATCATTTGCATCTGCAATACAGCCGGGACGCAAGCCATCGCCGAGTGAAAAAGTAATATCATAGGCTTTCATAATGGCACAAATTTCTTCAAAATGCGTATAAATGAAACTCTCTGTATGATGCGCAAGACACCATTTTGCCATAATCGAACCACCACGAGAAACGATGCCCGTAATCCTGTCAATCGTCATCGGCACATGCTGTAAACGCACACCTGCGTGAATGGTAAAGTAGTCCACGCCCTGCTCAGCCTGCTCAATCAAAGTATCACGAAACACTTCCCAATTCAAATCTTCGGCAATGCCATTGACTTTTTCCAACGCTTGATAAATCGGCACCGTGCCAATCGGCACCGGTGAATTACGAATAATCCACTCACGCGTCTCGTGAATATTTTTGCCCGTAGACAAATCCATAATCGTGTCAGCACCCCAGCGGATGCCCCACACCATCTTATCGACTTCCTCATCAATACTTGAACCCAACGCAGAATTACCGATATTACCGTTAATTTTGACCATAAAGTTACGCCCAATAATCATCGGCTCGCTTTCAGGATGGTTAATATTCGCAGGAATCACCGCACGACCACGCGCCACTTCATCACGCACAAACTCAGGCGTAATCTCATCAGGAATACTCGCACCAAACGATTCGCCCTTATGTTGACCGATTTTATCCTTGTAATCTTGCCATTTACAATTCTCACGAATGGCAATATATTCCATTTCAGGGGTAATAATGCCTTGACGCGCATAGTACATTTGCGAGACATTTTTACCCGCTTTTGCACGGCGCGGTGCTTGTAAATGTTCAAAACGCAACTCGTCTAATCCCCCGTCATCACGACGCTTATTCGAGAAATTTGAACTCAACCCATCCAACAATTCCGTATCGTCGCGTTCCTCAATCCAAGCCGAACGCACATTGTCCAATCCTTTACGCAGATTGATATCCACCTTTGGGTCAGTATAAACACCGGAAGTATCATATACATAAATCGGGTCGTTTTTCTCCGCCAATTCGCCAATCGTATCCGTCAGCGCAATCTCACGCATCGGTACCTGAATATCGGGACGCGAACCTTCAACATAAATTTTCGTTGAGTTTGGTAATGGCTTAATAAAAGAAGCGTCCACATTGGACATTTTGTTTAAGGTTTTACTTGTAGTTGTCATTGGTTGTATAATTGCCTAAATTAAATGAATAGATTTTATAAATTATGACAATTTTAACCTATAGACCACGCCGTATGAGAAAACACGCAAATACTCGTGCATTAATGCGTGAAAATACTTTAACAACGGATGATTTAATTCTACCAATTTTCATCATTGAAGGTGAAAATAAACGCGAAAATATCGATTCTATGCCCGATATAGAACGCCTAAGTATTGACCAACTCTTAATCGAAGCTAGTGAAATTACCAAGTTAGGCATTAATGCTATCGCCCTATTTCCTGTCGTTGGCGAAGACAAAAAGTCACTTGGTGCCGAAGAATCTTTCAACAAAGACGGTTTAGCCCAACGCGCTGTGCGTGCTTTGAAGCAAAAATACCCAGCATTAATCGTCATCACCGATATTGCACTTGACCCATTTACCACTCACGGACAAGATGGCTTGATTGATGACAATAGTTATGTTCTCAACGATGAAACCACCGAAATCCTTGTCAAACAAGCCCTTTCCCATGCTAGAGCAGGTGCCGACATCGTTGCTCCAAGCGATATGATGGATGGACGCATCGGCGCTATCCGTAAAGCCTTAGAAGAAAACGGCTTCATCCACACCAACATTCTCGCTTACTCTGCAAAATATGCATCCAGTTATTACGGACCGTTCAGAGACGCCGTTGGCTCCGCCAAAAATCTCGGCACATCAAGCAAAGAAACCTACCAAATGGACCCTGCAAACAGCGACGAAGCCATCCACGAAGTCGGCTTAGACATCGATGAAGGCGCCGATATGGTGATGATAAAACCCGGCTTACCTTATTTGGATATTGTCTATCGTATTAAACAAACCTTCGGGCTGCCAACTTTTGCTTATCATGTCAGTGGTGAGTATGCTACGCTTAAAGCTGCTAGTCAAAACGGTTGGATTAATGAAGAGAAAGTGGTGTTAGAAACTTTAATGAGTTTTAAGCGTGCAGGTGCGGATGCGGTGTTGACTTATTACGCCAAACAAGCTGCTATTTGGCTTAAACAACTTAAATAGCACACCGCCCAAAAACCTCTAACAACTGTTTAAATTTTCTTGAGACCTCTGCATAAATAGGGATGATTAGCAAAATTCAGCTTTTGCCAAATTAGTGATTTTATTAAACCTAGTTCTAGAAGGGCTAAGGCAGGGTTTAAAAATTGCCAAGTTGGTGAAAAGTGGATTTTTGACGATTGTTCATATTTATGAAAAGGTCTCAATATATAAGTGGGTATTAATGTTAAAATTTACACTTATTTTTTTTAGATTTGAATACGGGGTTATTTATGAGAAAGCAATTCGCTCTTTCTACATTTATTTTATTGTCGGGCATTGTCAGTGCACAAGAATCAGAATACGCTATTAGTTGCAATGCTACTCCTTTACTTTTTCCTAAACAGGTGCTTTCTACTAACCCTGAAAATGTCAGTATAACCGCAGACCAAAGTGAGAGCACCGACGGTAATTATGTATTAACGGGTAATGCCGCTTTAACTTCAACGGAATATTACCTGTCAGCAGATAAAATCAAAGTAAACAAAGCCAGCAAAACTTCGAATGCCAGTGGCAATTTCAAGTTCCAAGGTAAAAAAATTATGTTGACAGGTAAAGAAGCAACCATTAAAAAACAAGGTGAAACAACACACCTTGTTTTTGAACAAGCCCAGTATCATTATCCCGAGACCAAAATTACAGGTCAAGCAAAAAAAATCGCTGGTGATAGCAACAAACAAACTTTTAACTCAATGACTTACAGCCTGTGTCCAATAGGCAATACTGACTGGCAAATAAAAGCAGATAAAGTCACGCTCAATCAAAAAACCAATCAAGGAGTTGCTGAAAATATCACTGTTGAGTTTATGGGTGTGCCAATTTTTTACTCACCGCATCATGAATGGATATTAAAAGGTAGAAGCTCTGGATTTTTAGCGCCAAGTGTAGGTAGTTACACCGAAGCAGATGTTAGCACAGATAAAGGCTATCAAGTTCGTATTCCTTATTACTTTAATATTGCTCAAGATCGTGATTTCTTGCTGACTTTAAATCAATTGACCACCCGAGGCAATGTAATTGAAGGTAAATACCGTCAATTACTAGATAAAGGTTATGTTGAGATAGAGGGTCATTACCTCAATAAGGACAAAATTAC
>FPHZ01000112.1_pt1 | contig 11750 bp, 5 predicted proteins | sample 1057321 | NCBI WGS metagenome assembly FPHZ01 (sample SAMEA4473301, study PRJEB15554) | hydrothermal vent metagenome | biome: marine basaltic hydrothermal vent biome; feature: marine hydrothermal vent; material: water | place: Pacific Ocean | collected 2011-06-14/2011-07-23 | depth 1705 m
AGCACGAATTATTGTCCGTTTTAAAGGGCTTAAAAAATCAAGGATAGCAATAAGTATCCTTGATTTTTTAAGCCCTCTAAAACAAACAATTATCCGCACTTTTTTAGTATCATTAGTTTTTATAAATGGTATGAGGGCAATGTGGTGTTGTGCACAGAGCATTTAATGTTGTGTGGTGAGGGTGGTGAGGGTGAGGGTGTGGGGGTTTGAATGGGGGGAGGAGGTCTGTTATAATTGCATTTTTTGGGTGATGGGGTTTGAGGGTGATATGAATGATTTGGAGCAAAGAGAGCGGGCGTTGGATATTGGGGGGTCGTTTATTGTGCAGGCGCCGGCGGGGGCGGGGAAGACGGAGTTGTTGACGCAGCGGTATTTGAAGTTGTTGGCGAATTGTGCGGATCCTGAGAGTGTGATTGCGATGACTTTTACGAATAAGGCGGTGGAGGAGATGACGCATCGGGTGTTGTCGGCGTTGAAATCGACGGGGGGGGAGCGTCCGGAGCGTGGGCATAAAAGGGTTACTTATGATTTGGCGATGGCGGTTGTTGGGCGTTCGGATGAGCGGGGGTGGGATTTGTTGGGGAATCCTAGGCGTTTGAAAATATCCACGATTGATGGGTTGTATGGGTTGATTACTAGTCGGTATCCGGTGGCGGGGCAGTTGGTGCCTAGGCAGATTATGGCGGAGGGGCGGGATCGGGTGCGGGCTTATCGGACGGCGGCGAGGCGGGTGTTGGGGTTGATTGATGAGGGGGAGTATGGGGAGGGGATTGCGCGGGTGTTGTTGCATTTGGATAATAATGTTGGGAAGTTTGAGGGGTTGGTGGTGCAGATGTTGTCTAAACGGGATCAGTGGTTGGGGCGGTTGTATCGGGATAATGTGTTGGATTTGGGGATATTGCGTGATAGTGCTAGAAGGATTGTTTTAGAGCATTTGGTGTGTTTGAGTGAGTTGGCAAAGCCGTGTTTTGATGGGGAGTTTTTTGCTTTGATGGGGGTGAGTAGTGATGAAGGGGTTGCGGGGGTTGAGGGGTTGCCGGGGTGTGAGGTGGGGGATTTGGCGAAGTGGCAGGTGATTGCGAATTTGTGTTTAACGGGGGCAGGGGGGTGGCGTAGGACTTTGACTAAGGCGAATGGGTTTCCAGTTGAGGTTAAAGAGCAGAAGGAGAGGTTGCTTGGGGTTATTGGGTCTTTGGAAGGGCGTGAGGGGTTGCGGGTGGCGTTGGGGGATTTGGGGAATTTGCCGGAGGTTGATTTTTCGCAGGGGCAGGCGGATATTTTGAAAGATATTGCTACGGTGTTGAAATTGTGTGTGGCACAGCTTAATATGTATTTTGAGGAGCAGCAAATGCATGATTTTATTGAGGTGGCGTTGAATGCTAATCAGGCGTTGGATAGTCAGGTGGGGGTGAGTGATATTGCTTTGTTTTTGGATTATAAGGTGCAGCATTTGTTGATTGATGAGTTTCAGGATACTTCGGCGTCGCAGTTTAATACGCTGGAAAAAATGATGGGGGAGTGGCAGGTGGGGGATGGGAAGACGCTGTTTTTGGTGGGGGATCCGATGCAGTCGATTTATCGGTTTAGGGAGTCGCAGGTAGGGTTGTTTTTGCAGGTGCGTGATAGTGGGATTGCACAGTTGCGTCCGGTGTCGTTGGTATTGGAGACGAATTTTCGGTCGTCGCAGGGTGTTGTGGAGGGGAATAATGAGATTTTCCAGGGGATGTTTCCGCGGGAGGATGAGGTGCATCAGGGGGCGATTGCTTATTCTCAATCGACGGCGAATGCGCAGGTGATTGAGGGGACACAGGAGCAGGTGATTACTTTTCATCCTTTTGCAGATGATCAGTATTTGCTTGAGGCACGGGCGGTGAGTGGGGCGGTTAAGAGTGCGTTGGCGAAGGATGCGTGTGGGACGGTGGCAATTTTGGTGCGTACGCGTAATCATTTGGCGGATATTACTCGGCAGCTTGAGGGGGATAATATTGTCTTTGAATCGGTGGATATTACTCGGTTGCAGCATCATTTGTTGGCGCGTGATTTATTTTCTTTGACGAAAGCGTTGTTGCATCTTGGGGATAAATTGGCGTGGTTGAGTGTGTTGCGTGCGCCGTGGTGTGGGTTGGTTTTGAATGATTTGCTGGTGTTGTCTGATGGGGATGAGGAGGTTATTTATGAGCAGTTGAATGTGGAGGGGGTGGTGTCAAAATTGAGTGAGGAGGGGCAGCGGCGTGTTCGGCATTTGCATCATTGTCTGCGGGAGGTGGTTGGTAATCGGGGGCGGTTTGATTTTGTGGAGTTATTGACTTATGCGATTAATCAATTGGGTTATACGAATGCGGTTTTGTCGGAGGTTGAGTTGGCGATTAAGGATAAATTTTTGCGACTTATTTATGATTGTGAGCGGCAGCAGAGGTTGGATGTTGAGACGATTCAAAGTGCGATGGAGAGTTTGTATGCACCGAGTGAGAGTGCACAGGTTAAGTTGATGACTATTCATCAGTCTAAGGGGTTGGAGTTTGACACGGTGATTATTCCGGGGTTGGGTAGGCGTCCTAGGAGTGCGGATTCGCCTATTATTCGATTGCGGGAGTTTTCTAATGATTGTTTGTTGTTGGCACCTGTTAAATCGGCGGTGGATGCGGAGGATAGTGGGGCTTATAATTATTTGAAATTTATTGAGTCTAAGCAGGATTATTTTGAGAGTATGCGGTTGTTGTATGTGGCAATGACGCGTGCTAGGAGCAGTTTGCATTTGTTGGGTGCGGTGAATAAGTCGGGGAATGTTGCTAAGAATACTTTGTTGGCGTTGTTAGAGCCGTTTTTTGGGCATTCTTTTGATGATATTGATAAAACGCCTGATACGGTTGAGTCTTCGGCAGTATTGCAGTTGCAGCGTTTTGCTGAATTGAAAACACCGGTTAATCGGGTTCAAGCAGAGGGGGAGAGGGTGGATTATCGGCAAAATTTTGAGCGTTTGTTTAAAAGTGCTTTGGGGACTTTGGTGCATCAATATTATGAGCGGAAGTTGTTTAATCCTAGTGTGGATAATGTGCGTAATCGTTTGATTGAGATTGGGACGCCGCCGAGTGAGATTGGGTATTGGCAGGGGGTTGTTTTGAGATTGTTGGATAACACTAAGCGTGATGTGCAATTTGAATGGTTGTTTAAGCAGAGGGAATCGGCACGGAGTGAGGCGATATTTTTTGTTAATGGACGCACTATTGCTATTGATAGATTGTTTGTTGATGAAGGGGTGTTGTGGGTGATTGATTTTAAAACTGTTGAACTTAATGAGGGTGAATTGTTGGATGCGTTTATTGAACGACAACGGGAACAGCACGGTAAGCAGTTGTTGTTTTATAAGGCTGCGATGTCTGAGATTTATGATTATCCAGTGCGTTGTGCGTTGTATTGTCCGAGTGTTAGTCGGTTAATTGAGATTGTTTAATTCTCCAATCTAAAGGTAGAAATCACAAACCTGATACTTTTTATAAATGGTATCACTCATCGCCGACATTTTTAAAACTACAATCCATGTGATTAATTAAATTATTTTCCTCTAACTAAAATTTGTCTAATTTGATAATATAAAAATCACAAATTTAAAATTTTACCAAATTTACTCTTTATCCAATCCATAAGTATTTGAACTTCTTCTGCCCTTATATTCTCTCCTTTTAAGAACTTTTCGCCTGTTTTTCTCCCAATGCTTACAGCTTCTATTGCATCAGAGTAATTCGCCTTATCTCTTTTGAATAAAGGAATTTTTTTATTTCCTGTTATATATTTTCCGGCTTTAGATGCATTTTCTTCATTAAGTAAATATTGACAAACCTGACGCAAATCATCTTGTTGTTCATTGGCACTGATTGACGAATCAAGGGAAGGAATAAACTGTTCTTTCTTTCCCCACTTATGTTTTTTACTTTGAGGTGTTATATAAAAATCTTGAAAAAATAAAAACCCTTTCTCTGAAGTAAAACTAGCCATAATATCCATGATAATCCCCTGAGGAAAATCTAAATACTCCCCCATTTGATTAATATCAATACGGATTAAACCCTCTAAACTAAGTTGCAGTAATTGCTCATGATAGAGTTGACTTTCAACACTGAGTTCATCATATTCTTCTTTGATATTATTAATGATTGATTTTAATGTTTTTATAATTTCTTCTTTTCTACCAATGAAGGCAAAGTCAACCAAGGCACTTATAACATTTATTGTTAACTCTTGATCATAATAAAAATCTTCTCCATTAGAAATAGTAATAATTTTATCTAAACTCTTGAAGTCATTTGTGTAATTAAGTGCCTCAACAGCAATAGTGATTTTCTGAATATCTTGGCTATCAAGAAGCAGGCGATATTCGTCTAAATATATACTATTAATTGTATTGTTATCTAGTTTATTCCTTTCAATGTTTGTAAGTATTCTTAAAGCATTAATAGAATTTTTATGATTTGAAAATGCAATTTTTGCAATGTATTTTTCGATTCTTCTGTCAAGAGTTTCGCCAGAATTTACATATGTCCTTATAGCATCTAGGCTAATACTAAGGTCTTGAATAGTTATGCTATTGTCATTTAGATGCCCCACAACTATTTCAACATCAAGCCAATTATTTTCAATGGCGATTGATAATATCTTTATTGATGAAAATGCGTTTTTTATAAACCAATTTTTGACAAATTCTGTATGAAGCCCCGCAAAAGCCTTAAGTAAATCAATTGGCAGATTACTCAAATTTTTATTCTCTAAAACGATCCTTTTTAATGCATCTTCAAAAATAGGATTATTAACCTTGCACAATGCTTGATATAGCGAATTATGTTTATCAAGATTAGAACTGTCCACCCGTTCTAATTGTTCAAGTAAATGCGGTGAAAAATCTGTATGCCTTGTTTCTTTAGCGAGTTTATTTAATCTAAGATACACCCACTCCCCTGAATAATGCTTGCTCCTTAATAACAAAGCATCTCTAGTTTCTGGTGTTGTTTTGTTGGCAATGGCTGAAATAACAGCGTACTCAATATTAGACTTAATGGCTTGGTGAAAAAACAAATTAATTAATATTTGGTCAGACTGCTCAGAAGTAATATTTCCGAGTAAAAATATCATTTCTAAAGGGATTTTTAACAAATCATCAGTTTGTGTAATTTTGTCATAAACATAACTAGAATCTAAAGTTGTTAAAGCCTCAGCGATGATTTCTTTATAATTTTGACTAAGCGTATATTGGTGTATTTCTTTAGAACACCAGATATTCCATAAAACATCACGCAAGTCTTTACCAATGATGTCTGTGCTATCCTTTAATCCAGCTTCTGTTAAAAACCAAGCTGCCTCAATATATAAAAATCCCACCAAGTCAACAGGTCTAGTTATCTTGGTGAGTAATTTTTTATATTTTTTTTGTTTATTTGTACTCCAATAAATACCCGCTAAAAATCTAAATACCATTTTCCAATGTGACTTATAAACATGTTGTTGTGCCTTTTCAACAGGCAGGGTTGCTAAATGTAGTGCTATAAAGTACTCTTGAAAAGTTAGGTGTGAAAAATGATAATCATCATGCAGTTGCCAATTATTAATCAGCCTGGAAGGAAGAAAATGTTTAGCTAATGAAGGTGACTCATTAGGTAATGCACATTCTTGCCAATGGTCTAAACTAAATAACTGCCTTGGTGCATTTTTAGCATCTGTGTATAAATAATAACAAAATTTTTGCAAATAATCGTATTCAATTTTACCAAATAATTCATTATTTTTTGCCTTGTAGTGCAATTGTTGACGAATTAATTTGATAATCTCTTCATAAATTTCACTACGCTGCAATGGTAGTAATTGATTATTATGATGTTGTATGTAGCACAAAAGTGTTAACAAAAAAGGATTTCTTGCCATATTTAGAAGACGAGAATTACCTTGTATCTGAGAAAGGATGCTTTTTTTATTTTTCTGTGATTGGGGTGATTGGACTTGATTAAACCAGTTAGAAACTAAATCTTCTATACCCTGATTATGTAAACTAATCATTTCATAGCGTCTGTCCTCGCCTAGCCCACCATAAAATCCTGCGTGTCTTGATGTTAGCACCCATGAAAATCCGTGAGACAATTGCTTTATTTCGATGGTTAAGGATTCTACTGCATCTTGTTGCGATGTGAGTTCATCAAATCCATCAAGTAAAAACAATACATTTTCTTTTTTAGCTCCGCTAACGATAGATAAAATACTTTCAATGCCGTGAGAATGTTTTTTAAAATTAGAAACATGTAGCATATCATCATCCCATAGCCCTGGAACAATTAGCGTGTATTTTGAATTAGTAAATTTTCCACTCTGCTCATTAACCAATCGCATGGCACCATAGCTTGTTAATGTTAATGTTTTCCCGCTTTTTTCATAATTCTTTTTCTCTTGCCAATATTGACGCAGGGAAATATGTATAGGAACAAGCCATCTTGACGATTTGCCCTTGGCAATACTTAAAGCAAGATATTTGAGTAAACTTGTTTTCCCGCTACCAGGGTCACCTAATATAACAATATTATGATGTTTTTGGTTATGAATAGCCTGTTCAATGGTTAATCGTTTAGACCTTCTTTGTTGGTGTTTTGCTTCTATTGGTTCAGATAACACACCACTGTTGCTGAGCATTAATGGGTCTACTAAGCTAGAAGCCTTAGCAACAGCAAGTTCTACATACATATCTGCAATTGGAAAATTATCTTTTGTATCGAATAATGGTGAAAGCAAAGTAAATTCTTTTGAATTTACAATATTATCAAACAAACTCAGTAAAGGCTTGAGTGAAACCTGTTGATCTTTTACTTGTAAATTTTTCTCATTATCGATATAACCGCCATATTCACTATAGCAGTCTTCAATCAATTTAATGAGTCTTTTTTGTTGTGAATTTTCTTCTAATTTTGTCATAAATATACGATTTACCCGTGATTTCCAAAAAAAACTAAAAATACCCTTAATTTAGTCAAAATACCCGAAAAGTCCTACAAGACCTTACACGCACTTCTAATCAAAAATTACTCCTGATTTTATAACAATGAAGGAGTGAGAAATGTTACACAATAATCGAAAGCTAGATATCGTCAAAAAACCAATTAAATTGGCTCGAACAAATAAAGAAATTAATAAAGTAAGGGGGCTTAGGATGCAAACTTACCAAAATAACCACTCAGATGTGCGTAAATTTCATAATGATGGAATGGACAAAAAAGCATATGTGCTTTATGCTTGCGATAAGGATAATAATATTACCAGCACAGCAAGATTACTTCCTGATTCAAAAGATGGGTTTCCTGCAGAATCTATGTTTTCAGATATAGTTCAGAAAATGCGCTCTGAAGGCAAAAATATAGCTGAATTAGGCAGACTTGTCATTAATGAAAAAAAAGGAAGATTTTTTAGACTGTATTACAAGACTATCTATGATATTGCGTTACACAACGGAATAGATATTGTTCTAATGATTATGAAAGTAAAAAACATTCATTCACATAAGAACATAATGGCAATAGAAGTTTTGTCACAAGATATGGGGGTATCTTGGGATCAGGAGCAAGCTAAATTAGTTCTAGTGGCATGGGACATCAAGGCAAGGCAACCTGATTTATTTTACAAATGGACAAAAACCCAAATTCCAAGTATTTACTCAAAAGAGGAATGGAAAAATTATAGCCCTTTTCATTTAGGTGTATTAACTTCAATCCAGCATGAGGTGTATAAATCTGTTTCTAGTCAGATGCAAGGGAGAGTTTTAGATGCAGGTTGTGGCAGCGCAAGAATTATGGCGTTTATCAAAGGCAATATTAATGTTGATAGCTACACTGGTGTTGATTTTACAAAAGGAATGATTAATCAAGCATCTTGGCTAAAAGAGCAATTAAAGTTTGACAAGGCACAACTACTACATAATAAAATTGAAGATGTTCAAGGAGAGTACGACTCCATACTATCAATACATTCTTACTACAGCTGGCCTAATCCTGATTTAGTGTTATCACACATATATGAGTTGCTTAAGCCTGCCGGTATTTTTATACTAGTAACGCCTAATCATAAATTTAATGCAGAAAAATTAACAAGCAGTATAGACTTAGAACTATTGGGACACCCTTATTACAAGGAATTTATGCAGGCTAATTACGATATAGCATCTAAAGCCGAATCTAGTAAGTTATATTTACCCATGGACTGTTTGATTCACAAAGTCAGAAAATTAAAATTTCAAGTGGTTTCTTGTCATAATGAATTCTTTTTAGGTGGGGCATCGTGCCTAGTTTTGACAAAAGATTCGTAGAGGTCTTTGCATAAATAAGGATGATTAGCAAATCCTAGCAGGGTTAAAGGTGTTTTTAAAAAGTTTTCAAATTAATGAAAGAGGGTGTTTTGATGATTATTCATATTTATGCAAAGATCTCTCATAAATGCTTTTGGAGGTTGATCAATCCTAACATATGTATAAGTTCATTGGTTGTTACGCCGCCAAAATCATCACGCAACCCAAAAAGTATTTTTTCTGCGTATTTTTGGGAAATATTTGGAATGTCTTTCATGGGTTGACCATTGATCAAGTGTTTTAATACTTGTTTGGCCTTACTATTTAGTTTTTCTAGAATAGGACTGATAAATAATTGTAACATCTTGTTAGAATCGATAATATTTTCATGATACTCATTAGCACATTCATGCAGTGTAGATAAATGCGTATTTTTCATATTTTGAAAAATATCTGTATCGTCACTCATACTAACAACAGAAACCGCTGCAACTGCAAACTTATAAAAAGGTATTACGATTGTTAATCCATGGTGAATATTAAAATTATTTTTACTGTATTCAGTAACTTTTTTTTCTTCATCACTAGTATTTCCACTATCAATTTCTTGCCACCAGTCAATTTCTCTTTGTCCTTGTAAGGCGAGGCGCACTACAAAGTCTTGATTGCCATAATCATTTTCTAAGTAATGATTAACAAAAGGAGTAAAGTTTTCGCAATTGTGCAAGACAGGCTGTATTTTTTTATTGTACATATACATTGGATAAAAAGAATATAAAACTCCGTCAAACCCCAAGTGTTTTATTTGTTTAACGAGCTTGTTGAATTCAGGGAGGATAGTAGTTTTTTGACTCTCTAACATAAATTTTATAAGAATACAAGGTTGAAAATCATACCATTTTCAAAGAAAAAATTATAACTTAAAATACCCCGTGTTTTTAACTTAAATGAGAAATAAGTTACGAAACTAATGGTGTTGATATTGCTAGTTCCCATGGCTCCACATTAATCTGGTAAGTTTTAGGGACTATAGAAAAAATAAAGAGAATAGTCGGTTATTTGGCGAGTGTTTAGATGGAACAGATGTTGCTTTTATGTGTTTCATAAGTTGTACTGGATTAATGTATGGGTCTCAATTAATGGGTATTGCACTTATACTGTGAACTCAAGAATATTAAATTTGTTGCGTTCTATTTTTTTGATTTGTAATTTATACCATTTATAAAAAAATAATTATATTATAGGGGTTTGAGTGTGAAATTTTTTAAAAAAGTAATTGTAATTGCGTTGTTTTTAGGATTAACAAGTAATTTGATTGCACTAGATGAAAAGCAACAAAATAACACACCTTTATTGACTCTCTCTAAAAATGAGAACGGCAGTTTTAACGGAGTATTTAACAATGCGCCTTTAAGAGGTATATTGAAAAAAGTTTCTAGTTACACAGGACTAGAATTTTCTGTTTTGCCACAGGTTGATGCAAGTTATACGCTGAAATTTACAAATTGGAGTGGGGAGAAATTAATAGATAGGGTTGTTCGTGATATTAGCAATTATCGATTTTTTGTTAAAAATAATACAATACGAACAACTAAATCCTTAATTCTACTTGATAGCGACGGAAAAGATGTGCCAATGCAGCAAACCTTTGATATTGGTAAGGCAGATTTTGATTTTGACAAACGCTTTAACGGTATTAATCAAGCAACAAAATTAAATGTTCCACTTATTGAATTGCCAGAAGTGGTGGCATTAATGGCATTATCAGAACAGCAAAAACAACACGATTTATTTTATAAACGGGTTGTTAATCCTAATAATCCAGCATCTGCTTATACTTTTAAAGTGAGATATAGCAAACAACATAAAATGATGATTCCATTTAAAAAAAATGGCAAGCCAGAAAGTAAAAAAGCTGAAGGTTTTATGAATTTTTATACAGTAGCAAACGCTATCATCAAAAAACAAAATTTTTTAGAGGTTTATCGAAATGGTAAAGATGTTTATTTGCGCTTTAAGGATAAAGCACTGAAAGATACTTTTATGTTGATTAGTGGCGATGAAACTAATATGGAAGTCGTGCAAAAAGTTGGCACCAAAGGACTGCCTAATATGCAATCTCGTTTAATTGGCAATCAAGATGAATTCACTACATTAACAGAAATTCACCATCCAAAAGGCACTGTTATTTTGGCAGATGTTGTTATTACTCAATAAGGAATAATTATGAAATTTTTAATTTTATTTTTGACGCTTTCATTTTCAGTGCAAGCGTATTGGACATCTGATAGTCACAATATTACAGGCGCAAAAGAAGGTGAGAAAAGTTCTCGTTATAATTTAAAAATGTCCAACCCAATTGGCTGGACAATAGACTTTCCATACCCACTGGAAGATAAAACCCTTTTTGAGCTTAACACTTACGGTGGTTGGGATATTGGTTATAGTTATAATTTTAATTATAATTTTGGCGAGGGGATTGATGTTGGAGTAGATGGTTATTCTAATCCACAATTAATATCAAGGACTGATTTAGATATAGGTGCCAAAGCTTGGTTAAAATTTGAATTACCAGGTGCATGGATGGATTTATGGGGTGTTGGTAAAAACTTTTCGTGTGCTAGCCCTAATGAGGCACATAGCTTGTGTTTAGATATCAATGATGCCTTAAAAAGACTTTCAGGTCTAAATGCCAATATAGACGAAGAATTAGAGATTGAACAAACTAAATTTAGCCTACCTTTTCTAGATGATGATAATCCGCTTGTTAAACTAGAATTTAAAAATGGTATTTACGCTAATGATTACGAAAAGATAACCTCTATAGAGATAGATAAATTACCAGCATTTAGGGCGATTTCTGGTGTGGTAGATGTTAATTTAGGCATTGTCAGAGGAATAGATTCTTATATTGATATTGGTTTAGATAATATTGATTACTTGAAGACTAATAATCAGTCAATTGGCAAGCAAAGGAGTGCCAGTTCTGGGGTTAGTGTTGATAATTTAGCAGGAACAACGCTCGCTTTAGACAAACGCAATTACAATATAGGTATTACTCCCAGTATTGGTGTTGGCATGGCACTTTATACCAAGCTAGGGATTTTTGGTTTTAATATTTCTATGTATTATCCATCAGAAGGCTCTGAACCAGTGCATTTAATTCAAGCAAAATATAGTCCAAACAGGATAATTATTCCTATAACTATTAATACAAATACCTCTTATAAAGTGCCATCAGAAACGAATCGAGCAATTCTTTCAAATAAAAATTTAATCCCAATAAACATAGATAAACCCCTTAATGGGCATATTACAGGATACAGTAAGAATCAACAAATAATAAAATGTGGCTCCGCATTTAATACTTGTTCTGCTAACACAGAATTTGGCAGTACCGTTTCATTTTATGCCCAACCCAATACAGGGCATAGGTTCAAAT
>FPHZ01000211.1_pt1 | contig 11528 bp, 8 predicted proteins | sample 1057321 | NCBI WGS metagenome assembly FPHZ01 (sample SAMEA4473301, study PRJEB15554) | hydrothermal vent metagenome | biome: marine basaltic hydrothermal vent biome; feature: marine hydrothermal vent; material: water | place: Pacific Ocean | collected 2011-06-14/2011-07-23 | depth 1705 m
TCTGGGGATGAAGGTAATGACACTCTCTCTGGTGGTGAAGGTAATGACACTCTCTCTGGTGGTGAAGGTAATGACACTCTCTCTGGTGGTGAAAATAGTGACGGTTTAGAAGGGGGCAGTGGTAATGACACTCTCTTTGGTGGCGGAGGATTTGATGTGTTAAGTGGGGGTGAAGGTGATGACACTCTAAATAGCGGTGAAGGTGGTGGCTTTTTAAGCGGTGGTGCAGGTAATGATACTTTTGTTTTTGATGCTACTTCTGGTACGGGTCTTGGTACGAATACTATTAGTGACTGGAATACTGGAGATAAGTTAGATTTTTCGGGTTTGATTACAGATTCTGCTACAACACTGGCTGCTTTGGTTGCTAAGGATGCGGTTGATATATTCTTCTTTATAGGTGGTAATCAACAACCTGCAGGAACGAGAATTACCATACATGCTAATGTAACTGGTGGTAGTGAGGATACAAGGATATTCGTAACTGGTTTAGAATATATTGGGGAGGCTGCTACCGCTACTGCTTTGGATAATAGTGGGGGAGTTATCCTGTGATAAGCGCTAAGGGAGAATAGTGATTTAGTTTGTTGAATGAAAACCACCCTTCGGGGTGGTTTTTTTTGGCATATGAATAATTTGCCTCGTTCCCACGCTGTGCGTGGGAACGAGAGTATTGTTTTTGTTTGTTTATGCGTTACCAAGCGGAGCTTGGGAACGAGATATGATAGAGAATTTAGTTGGCATGAAAAACTGGCAGAAAAGCTTGAATGCAGCACTTACCTTTGCTAAGCCATATCATAGTTGGGAGCGTTAAATGCACCCTTCAAGGGGGGTTTAAAAAGAAAGAACCATAGTGGCTTATTAAGGCAATTTTTCCCTAAGCAGATGGCTTTGAATGATGTAAGCGAAAAAGAAGTATTTGTAGCAACGGATTTAATGAATAGTAGACAGAGGAAATGCTTGGCGGGTATAAGACCTGTTTGAAGCCTTTGCACAGATGACAGGTGAAGACTATTTTTAAATGGGAGTGTTGCACTTATGGGTTAAATTCACCCTGTTTTTTAATGCGTTAATTCCCAATGATTGAAAATTCCCCTCACCTAGAGGACGCCCTAAAGTTGAGCGTAAGAAGTAAAAAAGAACTATGCGTCTGTTACTTCACTCATTTCGTCAGCCATTTCATCCACGGCTGATGTTGATAATTCTGCTTCGATTTCAGCCATCTTGGCACTGTCTTCTTTTTTCTCTTGTGCTGATAATTCGGTTTCCATCGCGTACGCTTCTGTTAAGATATCTGCATTAATCAAACCTGCTTCAATTTCTCTTAACGCAACAACTGTTGGCTTGTCTCTACCAACATCCAAAGTTGAACGATGACCGCCAGAGCTTAATTGGTGTGCACGCTTTGCCGCGACTAATACTAATTCAAAGCGATTATCAACGAAATCTAAACATTCTTCAACAGTTACTCTTGCCATCTTTTTAAACTTATAATACGATAAAATGAGCATTTTACACTAAAAGAGACCTTTGCACAAATATGAATAATCATCAAAAATCCATTTTTCACCAACTTGGCAATTTTTTAAACTCTGCCTTAGCCCTGCTAGGACTGGGTTTAAGAAAATCACCAATTTGGCAAAAACTGAATTTTGCTAATCATCCCTATTTATGCAAAGGTCTCTATAAATAATTATATTAACCAACATTAAGACATTATAATTACCTCTGAAGTTGGTCGGATAGTCGCTGGTGGTTTTTCCATCAGAGGAAAGTCCGGGCTCCATAGAGCAAAGTGCTGGCTAACAGCCAGGTATGGTGACATAATGGAAAGTGCTACAGAGATTTAGACTACCCATTATTGGGAAAAGGTGAGAAGGTGCGGTAAGAGCGCACCGCACAATTGGTGACAATTGTGGCAAGGTAAACCCCACTTGGAGCAAGCTCAAATAGGCTACCATCGGTGCTGCTCGCACAAGGTAGCGGGTAGAGTGCTAAAGTGTATTGGTAACAATCCACATAGATGAATGATTATCGACAACAGAACCCGGCTTATAGACCAACTTCACTAATTTTACGACAGTTGCATATCTAATGCAAAGGTCTCAAGTTGAATTAATTTTTTCGTTTTTTATCCTTGCAAGCTTATTTAAGTTGTGCCAAGACAGCACGATTGTTAGAATTATAATCTTGAAAGGTTTTAATATGAGTGAATTTTTGTTTTAATAACTCAATAATCATTTTTTGCTGATTATATCCGTGTTCCAAAAGTAAAAATCCGTGTTTATTTAGGTGAGTGGGCGTTTGGTTGATAATAATTTTAATATCATCCAACCCATCTTTTCCAGCAGTCAGTGCCGTAATAGGTTCGTGGGTTAAATCATCTAAATATGCATCACCTTCCTCAATATAAGGTGGATTAGAAATAATAAAATCAAAGGTTTGATTAGGCACAGCCTCAAACCAACTGCCTTGTTGAAAATTGATTTCATTGGCAATAATCGTGGCATTTTCTTTTGCTACTTCAAGCGCATCTTCAGAAAAATCTGTTGCTGTTATTTTCCACTGTGGATTTTTGTCCGCCAAAGTAACGGCAATAATCCCACTACCCGTGCCTAAATCTAATAAATTACAAGATTTGTTCTTAAATAAATCCAGAGCAATATCAATCAATAATTCTGTTTCAGGGCGAGGGATGAGCGTATCGGGTGTCACTTTAAAGTCCAAATGGTAAAAGCCCTTTGTGCCACTCAAGTAGGCGAAGGGCGTGCCACTTTCTCGCTGTTCAATCAGTATGTTTAATGCCGTTTTTTCTTCGTCATTCAGCACATAGTCTTTATGAGTGATTAACCATGCGTGATTTTTTTGCAATGCCAACTCTAACAGTGGCGTGATGTCGGTAAATTGACGAGTCAAATAATCGCCGACACTACGAAGTTTTTGCATCAATCCAATTTTTGATAGCAACAATCAAGCCTAAACCAATGAAAGCACCCGGTGGTAAAATGGCTAGTAGCGTACCTTGATAATCTTCAAATACGGTAACACTGAGTGTATTGCCCAACTCACCCAAGAGTAAAGAAGACTGGTTAAATAGGGTGCCAGAGCCGATAAGTTCACGCATTGCACCGAGAATAATCAGCACGATAGAAAAACCAATCCCCATCATCAAGCCATCTAATGCCGATTTACCCCAAGTGTTTTTACTGGCGAAGGCTTCGGCTCTACCCAAAATGGCACAATTAGTTACAATTAATGGCACGAAAATACCGAGTATTAAATACAAATCATAAAAATATGACTGCATTGCCAACTCAACAATCGTCACAAATGAGGCGATGAGTAGGACAAAAACGGGGATACGAATTTCTTTACGAATGTTATTTCTAAAAATAGAAATTGTTGTGTTCGACGCCACCAACACAAAAGTCGTCGCCAAACCAAGCCCAATCGCATTCACAATATTATTAGTCACCGCTAACAACGGACACAAGCCCAATAACGCAACTAAGGCTTGGTTGTTATTCCATAAGCCATTTTTGGTAATTTTGATGTAATCTTCCATAGGGTTGATTATATCAATGAATACCTACAAAAACACAATTTCGTTATTAGATACACTACCGTGAATTGTTGAATTGGGCAAAAATTCACCAGAGAGTATTTTTTGCGACAGTGGATTTTCTAATAATTGCTGAATCGTGCGTTTTAATGGTCTTGCACCGAACATAGGGTCGTAGCCTTTATCGACAATTAGGGTCATTGCCTCATCGCTCAATTCAAGTTTTAGGTCTAAATTTGCCAAACGCGACTGTAAAGTTTCTACTTGTATTTTGGCAATGCCTTTGATTTGTTCTTTTTCAAGGCTATTGAAAACTACGATTTCATCAATACGATTGACGAATTCAGGGCGAAAATGTTCGCCGACAATTTGCATCAGTTCGCTGGTCATATCTTTGCCCGGATTTTCTTGAATCAAGTGTGAACCAAGATTTGAAGTCATTACAATCACCGTATTCTTAAAATCAACAGTGCGACCTTGTCCATCGGTCAACCGCCCATCATCAAGCACCTGTAAAAGAATGTTAAAAACATCAGGATGTGCCTTTTCCACTTCATCCAACAGGACGATAGAATAAGGTTTGCGACGCACAGCTTCGGTCAACATACCGCCTTGCTCATAGCCAACATAGCCTGGGGGTGCGCCAATCAAACGGGCAACAGAATGTTTCTCCATAAATTCACTCATATCCACACGCACAATCGCTTGCTCAGTGTCGAATAAAAAGTCTGCAAGTGCCTTAGTAAGCTCAGTTTTACCCACCCCTGTCGGACCCATGAATAAAAATGAACCATCGGGACGATTAGGGTCAGACAATCCTGCATGAGAACGACGCACAGCATCGGCAATGGCTTTCACAGCCTTGTCTTGACCGACTAGACGCTGATGAATAATTGACTCCATTTGTAAAAGTTTGTCTTTTTCACCTTCCATCATTTTATCCACAGGAATCCCCGTCCAACGCGCGACAATATGGGCGATTTCATCTTCGGTAACTTTGTTACGAAGCAGTGTCATTTCTTCAATATCTGCGGATTCAGCCTCGGTAATTTTAGCTTCTAATTCAGGAATTTTGCCATATTGCAATTCACTCATTTTTGCCAAATCATTGTTACGATGTGCGGCTTCAAGGTCAGTTTTTGCTTGCTCTAATTCCTCTTTAAGATGTTGTGCACCTTGCACCACAGATTTTTCTTTCTTCCAAACTTCTTCAAAATCAGCGTATTCTTTTTCAAGGGTAGCAATGTGTTTTTCAAGCTCTTTGAATCGTTCTTTTGACGCTTTATCTTTCTCTTTTTTCAACGCCATTCTCTCGATTTTGAGTTGCACCAATTTACGGTCAAGTTTGTCCATCGACTCAGGCTTTGAATCAATTTCCATCCGAATTTGTGATGCCGCCTCATCAATTAAATCAATGGCTTTATCGGGTAATTGCCTGTCAGTAATATAGCGTTGAGAATAAGTTACAGCAGCGATAATCGCAGGGTCAGTGATTTCCACTCCGTGATGCACCTCATATTTTTCTTTCAAACCACGCAAAATAGCAATAGTATCTTCTTCAGTCGGTTCATCCACCAATACTTTTTGAAAACGCCGTTCCATCGCTGAATCTTTTTCAATATATTGACGATATTCATCCAGCGTCGTTGCCCCCATGCAATGTAGGTCGCCACGCGCAAGAGCAGGCTTGAGCATATTGCCCGCATCCATCGAACCTTCGCCTTTGCCCGCACCCATCATCGTGTGCAATTCATCGATGAACAAAATCACTTGTCCATTTTCCGCTTCAAGATCTTTGAGCACGGCTTTCATTCTTTCCTCAAATTCGCCTTTGTATTTTGCACCCGCCACCAACGCCGCCATATCTAAGGACAATAGACGCTTGCCTTTAACCCCTTCTGGCACTTCGTTATTGATAATGCGTTGTGCCAAGCCTTCAGCAATCGCCGTTTTACCCACGCCTGGCTCACCAATTAAAACAGGGTTATTTTTAGTGCGTCGTTGCAACACTTGAATGGCACGACGAATTTCACTATCGCGTCCGATAACAGGGTCAAGTTTGCCATCTTGTGCTTGTTGCGTTAGGTCAAGTGTGTATTTATTCAAAGCATCTCTTTGAGTTTCTGCATTTTGGTCATTCACGGTTTCTCCTCCTCTTAGGTTATCCACGGCAGCCGACAGATTTTGCTTGTCAACGCCAGATTTCTTTAATAATTTTGTCGTCGTATCGTTACCATTAATAATGGCCAATAAAAATAACTCGGTGGACAAATAAGTATCACCTTTATCTGTGGCTAATTTTTCCGTGGTATTCATCAGTCGCAATAAATTTTGCGAAATTCCCACATCGCCATTCGGATTATTCATAACTGCCAACTCATCAATAGCATTATCCACTTGGGTTTTAAGTTGCTTAGTATTCACATTCAGCGTTCTAATCACATTACTAACACTCGACGCATAATCACCCAGCATCGCACTCAATACATGTGCAGCCTCAATTGTAGTGTGATTTTTACTCACCGCAATTGACTGTGCAGTGCCCAAATCTTGTTGAAATTGTGAAGTTAGTTTATTAATATCCATAATCGTATAAATTTTCCTGAGTTACGCTCTATTTATGGGATGATATTGCCAACTTCAAGGACAAATCTACAATCATTATGTTAAATTTAGTATTATTCGAACCAGAAATCCCCAACAACACCGGCAGCCTTATTCGCCTAAGCGCTAATATGGGTGCGAATTTGCACCTGATTAAACCCTTCGGCTTTGAAATAACCGACAAACGCCTAAGGCGGGCAGGGCTTGACTATAAAGAATTAGCCCAAGTCTTCGAATACGAGAATTTTGAAGATTACCTCCAACGCGCCAAACCCGAGCGCATTTTTGCAGTCAGTTCAAAAGTAAAAACCAATTATGCAAGCGTTAAATATCAAGCAAGCGACTCTTTCTTATTCGGCCCAGAAACACGAGGACTACCACAAGAGATATTGGACAAATTTACAGGCATTACCTTGCCAATGCAAGACGGCTCTCGCAGCCTCAATCTGTCAAATTGTGTGTCTATCGTGGCTTACGAAGCATGGCGACAAGTAGGGTTTGTTGGGGCAAAAGAATAATTTGAACGCCAAACTGACATCACGCAAACTGCTGTCGATATTGCTAGTCATGCAGATTAAGAAGCCGTGCTATTCTTCCCAGCCTGTGTCAGTTTTGATATATTTGATGATTTTGAACGGCGTGAGCGAGTGTTTAAAGACTGCATCTAAACAATGTAGATATAAAAAAACCCTACACAATAACATTGTGTAGGGTTTTTAAAAAAAGTGTGATTTCTTATTGAGGATAATATAAATATTAGTGCCTTTCGGATCAAGAAACCTAGAAACCTTATTATAGCAATCCTCCCTCTCTCTTGGTATGACATACTATTAAAGGGTATTATATATAACTTTTTACATAGTAGAGAAATATATGAGAATACTAGGTGTTGATTTGGGGGTTGCTTCGGTTGGTTGGGCGCTGGTTGATGACGAGAATAATGAAATTATTGATTCAGGGGTGCGTATTTTTACCCAATCTACCAATAAAGATGGGAAAACGCTTGCCTCTGTTAGACGAGAGTTTAGGGGAAGTAGACGAGGTTTAAATCGTAAAAAACAACGACTTAACCAACTAAAAAAGCTGTTTATCGCTCATAAATTACTTTCAAAGTCAGAGTTTAAGCACTTGTTTGATAGTAAGAACCGCTTAGATATTTGGCAATTACGGGCAAAGGGTTTGGATCGACAACTTAATAATCAAGAGTGGGCAAGGGTTTTATATCATATTGCCAAAAGGAGAGCTTATCAATCTAATCGCAAATCTGAAAGTAACGGAGATGATAGCAAGAAGAAAGTTTTATCTGCAATTAATATCAATCAAGCAAAAATGAATCAAGGTGGTTATCAGACTATTGGTGAAATGATATATAAGGAAAACAAACACCCAGGCGATGGCAAAATCAAGCGTAACAAAAAAGACAAGTATACAAATTCAATATCCCGTGATTTATTAAGGGATGAAATAGATATATTATTTGAAAAGCAAAATGAGTTTGGCAATCAATATACGGACGCAACATTTAGAGACGGTTATAAACAAATTGCATTTACACAACGCCCAATACAATTTAACACTGATTTAGTTGGAAAATGTACTTTTGAAAAAGATGAGTACAGAGGGGCAAAAAACTGTTTTTCAACGGAAAAATCAACCATACTCAGTAAAATAAACAATACTGATTTAATTGATAAAGATACTGGCGAAATTGTGCGTTTGTTTGAATATGCAACCCTTGAAAGTTTGCTTGATGTTTTTTATAGCACTAAAGAAGTGAAATACACAACTTTAAGAAAACAGTTAAAAATATCGGATAATTTTGAGTTTAAGCAATTGAATTATTATCAAAATTTTGAATACAAAACCAATATTAAGGCTAAGATAGTTGATTTTTATCAGTTAGAAGATTGGCTATCATTAGAACAAAAAGTTTTATTGGAAAAACAAGTTTTAGATGACAAAAAAGAAAAGTTTAAGCGTTATAAATATAGCAGTATTCGTAGTATTTTGTCATTGCCAGATTCGCAAAAATTTAACGGTGTTAAATATGATACTAAAGTCGAGGATACTGCTTTTGGTAAATTGAACGGCTATTATTCTATTAAAAAAGAATTAAGTAAAGATGTTTTTGAATTGTTATTTGTTGATAAAGATAAATTTAATAAAATTGCTGAGATTTTAAGTTATCAAAAAGATGACGATAGTGCCACTAATGACTTGAAGTCCCAAGTTTTTAATGGTTTAAATTTAGATGAAAATATTATAGATGAAGCAATTAACGGCTTATTAAATATATCCTTTTCTGGGTTTAATAATTTATCTATTAAAGCACTTGATAAAATTTTACCTTATCAAGAGCAGGGTTTTAAATATCATGATGCTGTTGCAGAAGTTTATAAACACCATTCTCAATTTAAAGCCACCAACCCACAACAATATTTACGACCTCTCAATAAAGAGGAAAATTACCAAATTACTAATCCAACAGTTAAGCGTGTTTTTTCACAATTTAGAAAAGTGTTAAATGCAGTTATTCGTAAACACGGCAGTTTTGATGCGATGCATATTGAAATGGCAAGAGAGTTAAAAAATTCTAAAAAAAGGAAATCTGAAATTGAAACGGGACAAAAAGAATATCAGCAAGAAAAAGAAGCACTCAAAGCAAAGTTTTTAGAAAATTTTGGATATGAAGGTTCGGGCAGAGACTTGTTAAAATTAAGACTGTATGAACAACAGCATGGAAAATGTATCTATTCTAAAAAAGAAATTAAAACAAATAGACTGCTAGAAGATGGATATGTAGAAATTGACCATATTTTGCCATGGAGCAGGACTTTTGATAATAGTTTGAATAATAAGGCTTTGTGTTTGTCTGCTGAAAATCAGAATAAAGGCAACAAAACACCATTTGAATATTTGACAAATAGCGATAAAGACAGTGAAAAATGGCAAGAATATAAAAATTATGTGGGTAGTTTTGCCAATATTAAACAGGCAAAGAGAAATAAACTACTTAACACCACATTACCCAAAAGACGAGGCAATGATTTATCTGGTGATGATATTGAAAACCCAGAAAGTGGTTTTTTAGCACGCAATCTAAACGATACTGCTTATGCTTCAAAATTTATTAAAAGCTTTGTTGAGAAAAATTTAATATTTGCTGAAAATTCAGAAATTAAACAAAAAGTTAAGGTTAGATCGGGTGCATTAACCAACCAGTTGCGTTATAACTGGGACATTGAAGAGAAAAATAGAGGCAATAATCTGCATCATGCTGAAGATGCCATTATTTTGGCATTTGCCACACAAGGTGAAGTGCAAAGAATGTCAACCATTTCTGCCAAAAGAGCAGACTTCAAATATCAAACTGCCGACGAAAGAAAAATTAAATTTACGCCACCTTTTAGTAATTTTAGGGATATTGTTGATGAGAGTATTGATAAGATTTTTGTTTCATTTGCACCAAGACGAAAAATTGCAGGAGCAGCACATAAGGCAACTATTAAGCCAAAAGATACTAGTGGGAAATATAAATTTCCAGTCAATGATGGTATGGCAGAAAATGGAGTCATCCAACGAGTAGATGTGTTTGTTAATAATAAAAACAAGTATCAATTCGTAGTGTTTTATCCAGCTGATTTTTATAAAGATGATTTTCCACAATTGGATTTGAACGGTAATGAAATAGATGAAAATCCTCAGTTTTTATTTTCTTTGTTTAAAGATGATTTGATTGAGTTTAAAACCAAAAAAACCAAAAACAAAGACAGTAAACATCTTTTGGCTTATTTTAAATATATTCAGTCAGATGGGAAAATTGCCTTTCAACAGAATTATAAGGCTAAAGCTGAAAGAAAAAAATCTGATAATAAAAAAGGATATACAGATGTTTTGCTTGCAACTGGATTTGGGCTAGTGTCTTTAAAAAAATATCAAGTATCGGTATTAGGGGATAAAGTAGAAGTAAAAAATGAAAAACGCCTACCTTTGATTAAACAAATGCGTAAAAATAAGGCGAAAAAATAAAATGTCGTGGCAAACGCTATTAATCAGTAACCCTTGTAAATTATCCATTAAAAATGGTAATATTTTGCTGAGGCGTTTAGAGGATGAAGATGCAAATATTGCCATTAGCGAAGTATCTGCTATTGTTATTGAAAATCCTCAAGTAACGATGACTGCTGTTTTTATGTCGTGTTGTGCCGATAATAATATTGTTGTTATTTTTTCAGATGAAAAATACACACCTATTGGCGTGTTTCACCCTTTCTATCAACATAGTAGAATGACAAAACACGCATTTTTACAAAATAACTGGTCGCAATCTTTTAAAAATAGAGCGTGGCAAAAAATTGTTAAATCAAAGATATTGAACCAACAACAAACTTTAATAAAAATTACTAAACAACCTAATAAGCAACTTAGTTTAATCGCATCTAAAGTGCAATCAGCAGATAAAACCAATAGAGAGGCATATGCGGCGACAATTTATTGGAGAACATTGTTTGAAAATTTTAAGCGCAATAATACTAATGATATTAGAAACTCAGCCTTAGATTACGGCTATAGTATTGTGCGTTCTGCGATTGCTAGGAGTATCAGTGCTAGTGGTTTTGTTCCAGCGTTTGGTTTTCATCATAAAAATGAATTAAATGCTTTTAATCTGGCGGATGATTTAATAGAACCTTTTAGAGCGTTTATTGATTTTGAAGTGTATTTGCTCAATCCATCTAAGACAAGCATTAAGCTAACCTCTAAAATGCGTGCTGATTTGGTTAATATATTAAATAAACAGGTTGTGTTTAAGCAAGAAAAAACAACGCTATTAAACGCTATTCAGATGACGGTATTTGGTTTGTTAAGTGCTAGCGAACATAAAAATATTGATTTATTATCATTGCCAAAACATGTCCAATAAAAATGATCGTTTTATGCGATTAATTGTATTTTTTGACTTACCAACCAAAACAAAACAAGATAAAAGAGTTTATACCGTTTTCAGGCGATACCTATTAAAAGATGGATTTATTATGTTGCAATTTTCTGTATATTCAAGGGTTTGCAAGGGATTGGATAGCGTAGAATCACATTTAAAATACTTAAAATCTATATTACCACCCAAGGGAAATATTAGAATGTTACAAGTTACCGAAAAACAATATGCACGCATGGAAATATTACTTGGAGCAGTTAAAAAAACAGAGAAAATCGCAGGCAAACAACTATTATTATTTTGAAAAACGCACACTACAAAGCCACACAATCCTTATGTACCAAGGATTGTGTGGCTTTGTAGTATATCAGACCAGAGAGAGGGAGGGGTCTATAACAAGTGTTCTATCTTATTCAACATCAAACC
>FPHZ01000243.1_pt1 | contig 11401 bp, 15 predicted proteins | sample 1057321 | NCBI WGS metagenome assembly FPHZ01 (sample SAMEA4473301, study PRJEB15554) | hydrothermal vent metagenome | biome: marine basaltic hydrothermal vent biome; feature: marine hydrothermal vent; material: water | place: Pacific Ocean | collected 2011-06-14/2011-07-23 | depth 1705 m
TTCAATGCAACTTTCAACCATTTTTACCCCTTGCGGATCAAGTGCGGTAAAGGGTTCATCCAATAGCCAAACTGTTGCCTTGGAAAGTATTAAATTTGCCAAAGCAACACGGCGTTTTTGTCCTGCTGAGAGTTTGGCACAGATTTCGTTTTCATAACCTGATAAACCCACTTTTTCAAGGGCGTTAACGAGTGCAATTTCTGCAATAATTGACTGGTTGAGTGCGGTTAAAAATTTAAGATTTTCAAGGCAAGTGAGTTCGCTACTCAAAGCAGGTAAATGCCCTAAATAAAAAACGGCACGGCGATAGGCTTCTGATTTAACCGTATCGTTATCCAAATGAATTGTGCCTTGCTCCTGCACATTAAGCCCAGCAAGAATTTTTAAAAGTGAGGTTTTGCCACTGCCATTGGTGCCAGTGATACGCAAAATATCACCCGAATTGAGCGTTAAAGAGGCATCACTAAATAAGAGGTTGTAACCCCTTTGACAACTGATATTATGGAGTGTGAGTAATGACACAATTCAGTATTTTTCTTTACCGGAGTTCATACCAAGGTTTGTTTTATTCCAATGCCTTGGTTTGTATTTTTTCTTTGGCAGTGTGAGCTTCCTCTTTCGCTTTAGTAATACGATTTCCTCCCTCTATTTTCGCCTCAGTCTTTTCCTTGGCAACACGCCTTTCTTCTGCTATTGTCGCTTCAGTCTCTTTTTCAGCAATACGCACCTCCTCTAATCTTTTTTTCTCAGCAATATGCGCCACTCCTTGTGCTTTTTCTTTGTCCGTCATTTCGGGCAAAGAACCAATACCATCGGTATTGATGTTGCTCAATTTACCCTCTGTAAAAGTAAGAATTAAGCGATAATTAACAATGTCACCCGAACCCAGCGTCGTGTAATGAATGTAATCCCATTGATTGTTATGAAATGGGTCAATAATACTCGGCTGACCAATTATGTCCTGCACTTGGCGTTTTGACATACCTGTTTTTAATTGATTAATGGTAAATCGTCGCAATACAGAACCTTGGGGGGTGTCAGCCTTGTAAGGCTTGAGTGGCAATATACTCAACCATGAAAAATCAGACGAAGACACATCAGAAACATATTTTGAAGCAGAGCAAGCACCCAAAAATAGAGATAAAAAAGTAATTAATGTTATTTTGTTCATTTGTTTGGTTAAAATAATTCTATTGAAAAGATTAATTTTACATTAAGGGAAGGCAAAATGGACGCAGACGATTTAAAAAGTGCAGGACTCAAAGTAACACTACCAAGATTAAAAATATTAGAAATTTTGGAAACCAACGAAAATCACCATATGAGTGCCGAAGATATCTATCGTGCTTTAATTGTGCAAAATGAAGAAGTGGGTATGGCGACTGTTTACCGTGTTTTGACGCAGTTTGAAGAGTCGGGTATGATTAATAAACTCAATTTTGATAACGGGCAAAGTGTATTTGAATTATCCAATGTTGAGCATCATGACCATTTGGTGTGTGTGAAATGTGGCAAAATTGATGAATTTTCAGATGAAGTCATTGAGCAACACCAACACGATGTTGCCGAAAAATACGGCTATCAACTTACTGATCACTGTCTTTATTTATACGGACTTTGCAAAAACTGCCAATAATAAAACCCCTGCATTTAACCCATAACCCAGCACAACTTATGAAACACATAAAACAGCACCTTTTCCACCAAAAAATTCGTCAAATAACCGACTGTTTTCCTTATTTTTGGGTGGAAAATACACTTGAGGCGTGTCAGTCGCACTGGGTTAATATAGTAATTGCATAATGGAAGATTTTATTTTTAGGGCTATTCTGGCAGCCATCGGCATCTCAATCATCACCGGTTCACTTGGCTGTTTTGTGATATGGAAACGCATGAGTTATTTTTCAGAATCCATCTCACATTCTGCTTTATTAGGCGTATCTTTGGGCTTGGCAAGTGGCTTGGGACTGCATTTTGGTTTAATCATCATTGGCATAGTATTTGCCCTATTGATTGTGATTTTGCAACAACGACAATTTTTATCCAACGATGCCATTCTCGGCATTTTTTCCCATATTTCCCTATCGCTTGGTATTGTTATTTTGGCACTAGTAGGCGGTGCAAATACCGATTATTTTTCCCTATTATTTGGTGATATTTTATCCATTAGCAATCAAGATATTATTTGGATTTATGCCATTCTCGCTTTAGTCGGCACGCTACTCATCAGCTTTTGGCAACGCTTATTATTACTCACATTAAGCGAAGATTTAGGCGTCGCCAGTGGCTTAAATAAAATAAGGTACCAATTCCTATTTATGCTAATGATTGCACTCACCGTCTCAGTATCCGTGCAAATTGTCGGTGTGCTACTCATCACTTCGCTACTCATCATCCCACCCGCCATCGCCAGAGTATTTTCCAACACCCCCATACAAATGGCACTACTCTCAATCACCACCTCAATCATTGCCGTCATCATCGGACTCAGCGGTTCAACCCACTACGACATCGCCACCGGACCAACGATTGTTATCACACTCGGTGCATTATTCATTATGTCACAAATACTCCCTAGAAACCTTTGCATAAATAGAGGTGATTAACCCTAACACAATTTATAAAACACCAAAAACAATGCCAGAATTACCAGAAGTTGAAACCACCAAATGCGGGCTTGAGCCGTTAATTGTCAATCAAATTGTTGAGCAAGCGATTTTATATCGTGCCAATTTACGCTGGGAAATTCCCAAACATCTACCAACAACGCTTGCCAATCAAACGGTTAATTCAATTGCAAGGCGAGGCAAATATTTACTGATTAAATTTGAAGTTGGCACGCTGATTATTCATTTGGGAATGAGTGGCTCGATTAAAGTGGTGAATAACAATACGCCACTCAAAAAACACGACCATTTTGAATTGTCTTTTGCCAATGGAAAATCTATGCGTCTGAATGACCCTCGTCGGTTTGGTGCCGTGCTATTTTCCGCAGACAATACCCATGCTTTATTAGACAGTTTGGGTGTTGAGCCATTAGAAAATTTATTTGATGAAATCTATTTATATAATAAATCACGCAAAAAACAACAAAACATCAAAGCCTTTATTATGGACAGCAAAGTGGTGGTTGGTGTGGGCAATATTTACGCTTGTGAAAGTTTGTTTCACGCTGGCATTGACCCTAAACGCAAAGCAGGTAGCGTCAGCAAAAAACGCTATGCAATCTTAACGCAATGTATCAAACAGATTCTCACTCAAGCCATCAAAGCAGGCGGAACAACACTACAAGATTTTTCTTCTGTGGATGGTCAACCGGGTTATTTCTCACAAACTTTGTCCGTGTATGGGTGTGAAAATAAAAACTGCACGCAATGTAACGGTAAAATAATGCGTTTTACACAAAATCAACGGTCTTCGTTTTATTGCCCCTCATGTCAGACATAATAACCCCACAAGAAATGCTAGAAAGTAATTGTAGCACTAATTCAGAACCTTTTGCCCTGCAAAATTTAGGTAGTTATATGGAACCTGAGTTCAGTGAAAACTGCATTCTAATCATTGATCCTGGAATGAAACTTCATTTACGCGCCTATGCTGTGGTGCGTTACAACGGCGAACTGTATTTCCGTCAATACATTGAACGAGGGGCTAATAAATTTTTAGTGCCACTTAACACGCAACACGATGAAATCGAACTTGACGGTGAATTTGAAACGGTTGGCTGTGTGGTGCAACAAAAACAACGCAAACAAAAAGCGTTGCATTATTATCATTTAAACCAAACAACCAAAGCAATGGATTTTTCTATTTCTGGAAAAATTAAAGAAAAAGGAGAATAGGATGGAAAAGAGAATACATTTAAGAGTCAGTTTAATAATGTCAATCTTTATGATTGGCATTATGTCATTTGTCGTTACCTATCTCAACATCGGCTGGACTGAACAAACGATTGATAAATGGCTATCTAGTTTTGGCATTGCTTGGCTGGTCGGCTTTCCACTATTGTATATATTTTCACCAATTTTTAAAAAAAGAGTGGTTAAGTCGTTATCCAAATGAGGTGTGCCATTCTACCTGAGTTTGCACCGTCTCGGCGATAAGAAAAATAATCCTCTTCTTGTTCAACCGTGCATTGCTCACCACCTGTAATGGCTTTAACACCCAAATCATTTAAAATGATACGCGCCACATGATAAATATCTAAATGATATTTTTTCCCTTTTTGTGTGAATGCTGCACCGAGTTTTTTATCTTTAGCCACAAATTGCTTAAATACCTCTCCACCCACTTCAAGGTTTTTTGCAGAAATAGCCGCACCAAAATGTATCCGCAAATCTCTACTATCAAATGACTGAATAAACGCCTCAATCACCCCATTTAAAATCCCCTGCCAACCCGCATGTGCCACACCCACTTGCGTACCCGACTGATTAGACGCAAAAATAGGCAAACAATCCGCCGTCATCACCGCACAAACCACGCCTTTTTTATGCGTAACCATCGCATCCCCTTCGCAATCGTGAGAATTGGTATCAAGACAAATATTAGAATGCGTTTGATTTAACCATTTTGGCGTACTGGGTAAATTAAAATGCTGCACCAGCAATTTGCGATTATGAATAACAGCATCAAAATCATCACCTGTATGCGTCGCCAGATTAAAATTTTCATACCCTTCAACACTTGCCCCGCCTGTTAAATACCTTGGCGTTGTTAACAATCTCACATTATTTGGAAAATTAAACGGCATCATATCTTTATAATAAATAGATAAAAAGTGCAACCACTTACACAGGGTCGTGTTTCTCTAAAACATCAAGAATATCTCGCATATCCTGTGGCAACGGTGCTTTCCATGACATTTTTTCTTCAGTAATTGGGTGTATTAGTGTTAATTTTTTGGAATGCAGTGCTTGGCGTTTAAAACCTTTCAATGCGTCTTTTAATACTTCATCCGCCTTTTTTGGAAAACGAATTTTCCCCCCATACATCGGGTCAGCAAGCAAAGGATGCCCGATATGCGACATATGCACACGGATTTGATGGGTGCGCCCTGTTTCCAAAATCGCCTTAATATGCGTATGATGTGCAAATCGTTCAATCACCCGATAATGCGTAGTCGCCTCTTTACCCTCGCCCTCCTCAACCACTGCCTGTTTAATACGGTCTTTTGGATCGCGTCCAATCGGCGCTTCTACGGTGCCACCTGAAATCATATGTCCATATACAATTGCCGAATATTCCCTGTCAATTCGATGTGCTTGCAACTGCTCCACCAAGTTTTTCTGTGCCAATTCACTACGAGCCACCACCATCAAACCCGATGTATTTTTATCCAAACGATGGACAATGCCCGCCCTATCAAGTTTCGCCAGCGACGGGTCAAAATACAGCAACGCATTCGCCAATGTCCCCGTCCAATTACCCGCCCCTGGATGTGTGACTAAACCAACGGGCTTATTGACCACAATAATATCCTCATCCTCATAAATCACATCAATCAGAATGTCCTCACCCACCCAATTATTGGTTTTTTCTTTTTTAATCTCAAGCGCCACAATCTCACCCCCCAACACTTTATCCTTAGGTTTAAATGCACTGCCATTAATAAACGCATTCCCCGCTTTCACCCAAGCCGTGATTTTAGAACGAGAATAATCGGGCAACATAGTTGCCAATGCACTGTCAATGCGTTGCCCGATCAAACGATCTGGAATAATAATATTAAGTTGATTCATATTTTTTTTAATTATTTAAAGCCTTTGCGTGAATAATACCATTTATAGAAAGTAATGGGGCAAAAAAGTGCTGATAATTGTTTGTTTTAGTATTACCCTAATCCAAAAATAGAAATCACAAACCTAGCACTATCTTTGCAATTTCTACTTTTGGATTAGGGAGTTAAAATACATTAAAAAATAACCATTCGTGTGTTAAAATAGCACCTAAATTTATTTTTTTAAAGGTCAATTATGTTAGCTAATGTCGAAAAAAGTCGCACTAATGTTTATCTTAATAAAGTTAAAAAAGAGGAGGCTAAGGCTATTTTCAAAGAATATGGGATGGGGTTGTCTGATGCGATTAATATCTTTTTAACGCAATCAGTTGCTAGCAGAGGCTTGCCGTTTGAAGTGAGATTGCCAGAGGAAGTCCATATTCCTAATGCAGAAACTGTGCGAGTGATTGAAGAGGCTAGGGCTGGGATTGATATGAAAGAAACAACGCTAGATGAGTTGATGCAATGTATAAAAAATTAATCACCAGAAAATCATTTGAAAAAGAAGCGAGAAAATTAAGAATATCTAACACTCATCAGGCAAAAATTTACATTTATATTGGTAAATTATTGTCCAATGAGCCACTACCAAATGAAACAAGAGACCATCCGCTCACAGGCGAATATATGGATTATAGAGAATGCCATTTGGGTGGTGATTTACTTATTATCTATCGAATAACTGATAACACGGTCGCGTTATTAAGAATCGGTTCACATGCACAATTGTTTAAATAATGGCAAAGAATAAAGGTTCTTCTGGGCGTTGGATGACGGAGCATTTAAGTGATGAGTATGTCAAACGCGCACAGAAAGAAGGCTATCGTTCACGGGCGGTTTATAAATTGACTGAAGCCATTGGTAAAGATAGGTTTATCAAATCTGGTGATACTGTGTTAGATTTGGGGGCTGCTCCTGGGGGGTGGAGTCAGGTTGCTGTTAAAATCGTGGGTAAAAATGGGCAGGTGATTGCCAGTGATATTTTGGAGATTGAGCCAATTGATGCGGTGGATTTTTTGCAGGGGGATTTTACTGAATTGGCAGTTTACGAGGCATTGTTGTCGCTGACGAAAGGCAATAAGGTTAATGTGGTGTTGAGTGATATGGCACCGAATATGAGTGGGCAGTTGTCGGTGGATATTCCAAAATCTTTGTATCTTTGCGAGTTGGCACTGGATATGGCAATCAAAACATTACGCCCAAATGGTTATTTCTTTGTTAAGGTTTTTCAAGGTGCTGGCTTTGATGATTATGTGAAAGCTTGTCGTGCGGCTTTTGTTAAAGTGGTGATTCGTAAACCTAAAGCATCTCGTGCTCGTTCTAAAGAGGTTTATTTGCTGGCAAATGGGCTAAAATGACGCACTATGAACTTTAAAGACATCCAAAATTTAATTCAGGACGATATTGTTAAAACCAATCAGGTGTTGGTTGAACATTTGAGTTCTGATGTTGCTCTTATTGATCAAATGAGTGGCTATATCATTAATGCAGGGGGAAAACGCCTGCGTCCGCTGTTGTTGTTACTTTGTGCCCGTGCCACGCATTATCAAGGCACGCATCATCATTTAATGGCGGTGGTGATTGAGTTAATTCACACAGCAACTTTGCTACACGATGATATTGTTGATGAGTCTGAATTGCGTAGAGGTAAGGATACGGCTAACGAGGTTTGGGGTAATGCTGCCAGTGTTTTGGTTGGGGATTTTTTATATTCTCGTGCCTTTGAGATGATGGTTAAACCTGCCTCAATGCAGATTATGACTATTCTTGCTAAAGCCACCAATGAGATTGCACAGGGGGAAGTTTTGCAGTTGTTAAATTGCCAAAATGCGGCACTCACTGAAGCCGAATATTACCAAGTTATTGAACGCAAAACAGCGGTATTATTTCAAGCAGCAACACAAATTGGGGGGATTTTATCTGCGGTGGATGAAGCCCAAGAAAGGGCACTTAAAAATTACGGCTTACATCTTGGTAATGCCTTTCAATTGATTGATGATGTTTTAGATTACCAATCAGATGCCGACACTATGGGCAAAGAAGTGGGGGATGATTTGAGTGAAGGTAAGACCACCCTACCCATTATTTACGCACTTGAGAATACTTCGGGTGCAGACAAACAGTTGCTAGAAGATGCGATTAACAATGCTGACCGTTCTAAAATTCAGCCAGTGATTGATGTGTTACAATCGGTAAATGCCTTTGAATACACCTATCAGCAAGCACAAAAATCTGCTAACTTGGCAAAAAAATCTTTGGGTGTTATTGAGGATTCTGTTTACAAAGATGCACTCATAGCACTGTGCGATTTATCTTTACAAAGAAAATATTGAGATGGCGTTATCTGATGAATTAAAGGGTCAAATTCGCGATGCGTTTATGTCGTTGAAAGATGCCATGGATGGCTTTCAACTGCGAGGCTCACAAAACAAAATGATTGCCGAAATCTCCAAGACCTTGGCAGGAGAATATCCAGACGGCAACCGAATTTTATGTGTGGAAGCGCCGACTGGCACGGGCAAAACTTTTGCCTATTTACTCAGTGCCATCCCGATTGCCAAAGCCAATGGCAAAAAGTTAATCATTTCCAGTGCCAATGTCGCCTTACAAGAGCAATTACTGACCAAGGATTTACCTGAAGCAAAAAAATATTGTCCAGTGGATTTTCAATACGAATTAGTTAAGGGGCGTTCGCGTTATGTCTGTATTCGCAATTTGATTAGTTTGGTTGAGGAAACTGCGGGCGATGATCTGCTCTCAAATGCAAACCTCTTATTTGATGAACCGCCTAAAGCCTATCAATTGAAAGAAATGAAAGGCTTGCTCGGCGATTATTCTGCTGAACAATGGAACGGTGAAATTGATGATTTAACCCGTGCACCCGAACACAATTTATGGGGAAAAATTGCCTGCAATCGTTTTACCTGCACAGCCAAAAACTGTGAATTTTATAGCGATTGTGCTTTCTTTAAATCTCGCAAAAAAATCGCTGGAGCCGATGTCATTGTTGCCAATCATGATTTAGTTTTAGCCGACCTATCAACAGGTAACACAGTTTTACCGAATGTTGATGAATCCATCTTTATTTTTGACGAAGCACACCATCTAAACGCCAAAGCACTGTCGCACTTTTCTTTGAGTGCTGGCACCGAATTTATGAAAAGTAGCATTCGTCAAACCAAAAGTGTGGTTGAGCAAATCTGTAAACTCAGCCAGCAAGATGCCATTGATATTGACATCAAACAAATGGACGATTATCTGCAAGATTTAACCACTTTGTGTAAATCTTTGTCTTTTGATGATGATGTGCATTTGTTCAATCAAGGGCAAGTGGATTCTGCTATTGCTGAGATTGGACAACATCTCAATACTCTGAATACGGGCAATCTTGCCAGATTTAGCATTCTTAAAGAGTCGTGGGTGGATTATCTCAGGATTAACCCACTTGACAAACAAATATCAGACACCTTAAATAATGCCATCGGTGAATGTGAACAACATATGATTGGCATTAACGAGTTGCTGAGTTCATTCCTGCGAACCGATGATGTCCAACAATCGCCTTATTCTCGTTGGATTAGCAAAAGTATTACCAATAAAAAAATCAACTACACACTGAACAGCGCACAAACCGATATTTCAAGCAATTTGAATGACCTGATTTGGTCTAAAGTAGCGGGTTGTGTACTGACTTCTGCCACCCTATCTTCGCTAGGCAGTTTTGACCGACTTAATAAGCAATTGGGCTTGGTTAAGACAGAAAACCAATACTTACGCCTGCCCTCACCTTTTTCTTTTGAGCAAGTGCCTTTTATTGTTGCCAAATTTAACGCCAATCCGACGCAAATTTACGAACACACACAAGAAGTGGCATCGCAACTGTTAACGCGTATTGATGACAACGAAGGCACACTGGTTTTATTCGCTTCAAACAAACAAATGCAAATGGTGGCAGATTTGGTTGAAAATAAATTAAAACCGAATTTATTGGTGCAAGGTGAATATTCTAAAAAGTTGATTTTAGAAAAACACATTAACTTACGCAAACAAGGTCAGGGTTCAGTAATCTTTGGATTGGACAGTTTTGCCGAAGGCGTGGATCTCAAAGGCGACAACCTTACCCATGTCATTATCGTGAAATTGCGTTTCAGCGTCCCCAACTCCCCCATCGACAAAACCTTATCCGACTATTTACAATCACAAAATCGCAACCCATTTATGGAAATCTCACTCCCCGATGCCTCACTCAAACTCATTCAAGCCTGTGGTCGCCTCATTCGCACTGAAACTGACACCGGGAAAATTACCATCTTTGATAATCGTCTAACCACAAAATTCTACGGCAAACAACTGCTTGCTGCACTGCCTAATTACAAAATCATTATTGAGTAGGTAATACCATTTATAAAAACTAATGACACAAAAAGCACGAATTATTGTCCGTTTTAAAGGGCTTAAAAAATCAAGGATAGCAATAAGTATCCTTGATTTTTTAAGCCCTCTAAAACAAACAATTATCCGCTCGTTTTTAGTATCATTAGTTTTTATAAATGGTATAACTTGGGGATGCTCAGAATAAAAAAAAGGAGAGAGAATATTTATTCAAGTTGCATGTAAATGCGTAATTTCTGTGCTTCAAAAGGTGCGGTTTTAATGAGGTTTTGTTGCTCAAAGTCTTGTAGTATTTTATCAACAATGGGGCTGCTTTGTTCGGTATCCATCCCAATCTTAAGTCGTTTGTCGTAGAGTATTTTCAACATTAAATAATCCAATCCTGTTAACAATTGCGAAACGCTTTCATCATTTGCAACGGATGGATTGACCCATTCAGAATCATTGGGTAAGCCCATAGATTGAGTAAGTTCCTCTACGACACAGGCGGGTAATAAACCATATTCCATAGCGTGATCAACAGGGATAATCACCGTGGCTTTTACCAATTGATAATGCCGATGTTTAAGGGATAACAGGCAATTTGACTCGGTGTCAATGTTTTTTATTTTGGTTTTGGTGTATTTTTGAATGGCTTCGCCGTAATATTCGCGCTTGGTAAAAATAATTCTAAAATTGGGCTTTTTATTACTTTTAACAATGGATACAGCGGTAATATCAGAGAGGTCTTTGAATTGGTCATCAACCAAGTTTTCACCTACTTCAAAAGGCGGTGAAAACTTAAAATACATTACTTTGTATTTAATTTCCCTGTTCCAGCGTTTGAGTTTACTCAACCCTGGTCGATATTCGTTTTTATAAGCAATTTCAAAAAAGGCTTTTTTGACATACGCTGAGTTTTGCCAAGAAAATATATTCCAATCTTCGGCTTGTGCAATAAAAACAAGCGGTACGGTAACTATAAGAAAAAAGAATACTCTCCTTTTTCTTTTGTTATTTGCCGTTAAGTGCACCACTGAAACCACGAGCAACCGGCTTGATAAGATAGGTGAACAGCGAACGAATCCCTACTTTAATATCAACTGTGCCAGACATGCCCAACTTTGGCTTAATAAGTTTAGATTTTTCGTTGTCATCATGCTCTACCCCATCAATTCTAACATTCACTTTATAGAATGCTTCTGACCTGCCTGATGGGTCTTTTTCTAACAAAGTATCGGAACTGATATA